>Ga0307517_10011566_pt1 | contig 12217 bp, 15 predicted proteins | sample 23_EM_MG_FD_194515 | JGI IMG/M metagenome (GOLD analysis project Ga0307517, IMG submission 194515) | Populus trichocarpa ectomycorrhiza microbial communities from riparian zone in the Pacific Northwest, United States - 23_EM | ecosystem: Host-associated > Plants > Roots > Unclassified | place...
TTTGGCCTACCTAGGTTACCCTGTCTAACCCTATGTCACCAAGTCACTTTGTAGACACTTGTACCAACTCATGTCTACCGGTAGTATACTAAGTATACTGGCCTATCCTCAATATGGTTACCACTTGATATGCCATACGGGCTTGAGTCTAGTCCACTGTAACTACCTATCTGTAGGGTCGTTACACAAGGATCGCTAGGGTTGCAACAAGGAGACATGAAATACAGGATGCATTTTCCACGGTGGCAATATTTCCAACTTGTAGGCCCGGTTTCCTTTCCATTCCAAGACTTTGAAAAGGCCATAGAATTTCGGACTTAGCTTCTGCCAGGGGTATTTGGTGCACATGTTGTTCGCATTCAACATTACCCGGTCGCCAACCCCAATGCTAGGTTCTTCTATCACATTGCGGTCGTAATATTTCTTCATCAATCCTCCTGTATCTTCTAGGGTTTGTTTCACTTGTCGATGTATGTTCTGCATCCAGTGCGCATACATTGTCCCCCTGGGCTTATGAGCTTCTCTATCTCTCATCCACGCTGCCTGTGCGTAATAGCCGTAGTTGGCAAAGAATGAGATCATTTTATCTGCGTTTGTCACTGAGTTCTTATATGTATGTTCTGCTACTAGCAAGAGTTGGTACCAGTCATTCTGATCGTAGTTGACAAATGTTCATAATTAACATTCCCACACTTGGTTGGTGCTTTCAGTCTGTCCATCAGTTTGAGGGTAGTATACCGTTGCCATGACTCACTTGACTCCTAGCATCTTGCACAATCATTCCGAAAATTTGCCACAAACCTTTGCCTCCTTGTCTGACATGATTTCCGGTGGCAATCTGTGAAGTTTATAAACATTCCAAAGAAAGGTGTCCCAACATTCCTTGGGGTTGCATTCTCGTGGTGGCCTATCAAATGGGCCATCTTTGTGTACTGGTCTACCACTACCATTATCTCAGTCTTACCAGCAGATTCTGGTCGTTGCGTGATGACGTCAATCGAAATCGAGCTCCAGGCACCCTTGTGTACTTCCGAATGTTAAAGTAGTCCATATTTTTCATTCCGTGGGGATTTACTGTCTTGACACTCGTCACAAGCCCATACGTAGTCTCTGATCTATTCTGTGAGTCCTTTCCAGTAAAGGTCCCTTGTTACTATCTAGATTGTTTTTTCCTGTGTAAAGTCTCCTATTACCAACGAGTCATTACAGTCTTGGGCTACCGCTCTGTCTAGGGATTCGCTTTCAGGAATTTACAATCGATTTTTGTAATATTGTAACCTATATTTTTCTATCCATTTGTTCTGTGCCTTCATACCGCTTTCTCTTACTCTGACCAGTTCACGGCCTCGTTCCTGCCACTTTTCATTCTCCTTCCCAGCCTCTCTAATCTTGTTTAGAAATGAATCCTTCATCGTTCCCTTCATAACTGGGCTGATGTGAGCCCCTGATAACATTTCTCTCTCTCTTATTAAGTGAGAGTGATAGCTGATATCTGTCGCGCTAAAGAATTCATTGTCTTCATTTTCTGCGTGAAGGAAGCATCTTTTCATTCCTTCTTCTTTGGCGGTGATAGTTCACTTGAGGTTTAAATCGGTCGACTCAAAACTCATTTCTCCCCTCTCTGTTCTTCCTAGGTCGTCTACTTCAATGGCGTCGGCATTGGCAAACATTTCCACAATGAGTTGAGCTATATGATCTCCTGCTTTATACCAGTAGTCCACTTAACCATGATTTCGAAGTATGACTTTCACTTCTCCCGTGTAATCTGCATCTATTATACCACCGCCTACTGCCATTCTCATCTGGCTAGCCATACCACTTCTTGGGGCTAGCCTTCCATAGATCCTTTTGGCAATCCTATCGCAATACCAGTTCTACTATTACTTGTCCTTTTGCTGGTACCAGCTCGGCTGTCAAGGCATCCATGTCATGTGGGGCTGCAAATAGTGATCCCTTTGTCAGAATTATTGCCTTGCCAGCGATTTTCATTCTTCTCAGCTTTGGCGATTCGTGTTTTTCCGGGGAGATGGCTGTCACGGCGCTTCTCTTTTCATGAATGATGGAAATATGAAAATGGTCAGTTTGGAAAATTGACTGTTCACGGGTACAAGCTCCCACCTCAGGATGGTATTCCGGCAGTCTACTTTGTGCGTTGGGTTTTCCGCCTCTGCTTCCTCTGGGTAGACTATGTTGCAGTTGTAGTTAGTCAAGTCTTCTACCCATCAAATTTGACACATGTTGCAGATTTCTTTGGTCAACAAAGACTGTAGGTTTTGGTGGTCGGTGTATAGCGTCACCGGCTCTTCTTTGCCCGTGAGGTATCGCCTCCATTCCCTGTACTCTTCCCTTATTGCAACTAACTCTTTATTTTGGATCTCGTAATTTCTTACAGCGCTATCCAATATCCGAGAATAGCATGTCACCAGGTGCAGTTGTCTTCCTTCGTATTGAGACAATACACATCCAAGCACAAAATCAGTGGCGCCTATCTCCCCCACGGTCTTCCTTCTGTTGTAAAAATGCTATAATATTGGTGCCGTTGTAAACCTTGTCTTCAACTCCTCAAACGACGCCTCCTGCTCTTTTCCCCAGCGAAACCTCTTTGGGTCCCCTTTCACTATCTAGGTTATTGGCTTGCAAACTTGCGAGAAATCTCTGATAAATCATCGATAGATGTTTGGGAATCCCATGAAGATTTGAACTTCATTGACTGATCAAGTATGAGCCTAATTTTGAATACTTTTCACTTTTCTATCATTCATGGTGACTCTGCTTGTCTTGGCAATGTATCCTAAGAATTCGACTTCCTCCCAGTCGAACACCGACTTTTTCAACAAGACTGGTTGTGATGTTGTTCGAGTCGGTCAAGGACTTGTAGAACTAGTGTCATATAGTCCTCCATATTTTCGGAGTAGATAATGATATCGTCTAGGTAGACGAGTACTCCGTGGGCTAAGAATTTCCTTAGAATTTTGTTCATTATTGTCTGCAAGATTGCGATAGCAATTACAAGCCCGAAAGGCATGACCTTATATTCATACTCTCTGTACCTCATACAAAAGGCTGTCTGATGTTTATCGTCTTTTCTCATTCGTATAAGATGATATTCATCTTTCAGGTCAACCTTGGATAACAGTTTAGCTCCAGCCACACAGTCTCGGAGTGCCTCAATAACCAGTAGAGGGTATTTATTTAGGATCGTAAGCTTATTGACATTCCAATAGTCCACACACAGCTGTAGACACCCATCAGGCTTCGGAACAAACAGGATTGAGGCTGCCTATGGAGATTCAGCCACTATTATGCCCTGTAACAGTATTTTCTTAATGTATTTGTCCAGCTCGTTCAGCTAGTGTGCCAATATTGGGTAAATCAGACACCACGGGGGCTCTGCCCCTTCTCTAAGATTGATGGGGTGGTTGCACGTCCTTCTTGGTGCCAACATCTCCACCTTTTTGTCTTCAAAAAGCTCCTTCTACTGCCTATATGGTTTTGGCAGGGTCTCCAACTGTAGTCCCCCTTCTGCTTCCCGTCCTATCCTTCCTACATACTGTGCTTCTTCGTCATAAGCCACAGTTTCATCCCACTTCAACAAATCTCCCACTGCTTCATCTTCCCTATGAGCATGGCATTTCGCCTCCTCCAAGACCCATTTTCTTGGGTCCGCGATATTTTTTAGGGGGTGTTCCTCAGGCCACCCCCCTAACCGGATGCTTTAATCCTATTTGCCTGCCTGCACAATTTCACAGGATGTCATGCATCGGTGACCGTTGATACCGATTTCTAACAGGATGGGATGCATGTAGAAGGGTCCTCCAGTAGGCCCCGTTTGGCCATTCAAGGTTGTAATTTTTGACGCAGAAGCCCTAACCTTTCTCAGGATTTCTGGCCGTTGTGCAGTGTCCTGGTTCATGAGGAAAATGTTTCAACCAGAATCTAGAAGGACATTTATCAGATGTTTTCGTCCCTTTGTTTCAATAAACACCTTCCCATCTCGGCGGGTATAATGTTTACGTCTTTTAATGGGTCTTGAGCTTGTGCACATATCTTGGCGAAATCTTTTCATTGTGGTGGCTTTGAGTAATATGGGGGTGTGTCACCGCGCCTGCGCAGTTTCAGCTGCTGAATCCTCTTCAGAAACACCTTTTACAATAAGTGTCTAATTTTTGAATATCGGGCAGCCCTCAACCAGCCGTCTTAACCAACTGCCGAGGAGTTCCCATCCTACAGGCTTGGTTCCCTAGACCCATCAAGTTTGCAACTAGGGTACGCCGCTCTTTATCGTAGACTTGTCTCTCCTGTAAGGCTGTCCCCTTCAAGGAATCTACAGTACCTTCGCCTTCGGCCTAGCCCTACCCCCCCAGAGTTGCCTCCTCTGACACCATTTGTCAAAACATAAATCTTGTGCAGCACAGAGGCGCTCATGGCTTGTTGTACCTAAGAGGAAAGTGAGGTTACCCGGATTTCGACACGCCTTGGCCTCCCGTGCGACTCAACCCTTGTTTTGAGATATGGTTTTCTTCTCTTTCTATTTAGTCCAGTCAACTGCTTTCTTCCCTTATGACTTCTTAAGGTTCCCGTTGTAGGCTCGGACTACCCACTTTTTTGAGTTTAAAATGGTCACCTGTATCCTTTTTTGCTTTTCTAGTTGTCCTGGGGATACCATCACCGACTACCCCGCAAGTCTTTCGGTTCCAGGTGGCACCCGCTCTACCCATTTACCATCGTTGTTGGTATCTGAATGACTTTTTACAAAATATTGTCATCATGAAAAGCCCATGGGGGCCTTTGCGCCGCTGGTCTTCACCTTTCTCCCTGGCCATCTACGGCGACAGTGGCTACCTTGCGGTGTCGCTTTGCTGCGGATGAGCCCTGTCCTCTGGCTTTTGCAGGCCCTCGGTATACAGCGGATACTTGCACCGGCTTTTGGCAAACTTTCCAGCTGTGGTTATTCATCCCACATGGTGTGGATTGGTTGTCTTGCTTTCCCTTTTCAACAACCTTTTGGTTGACAGCCTCTTGGCTTCTGCCCACACCTGGTCATTAACCTCCCTCGTCAGTGCCTCTGACCCTTCCTTTTGCACCTTTCTCTCCCCACCCTTCCTAGCCTCATAGTCCGCGTTTTCTTTGGCTAAGTACTGCGTCTTTACGCGCTTTGCGGTCACCGTCAGCATCCTTTCCTCAAACTTCCGTTTTCGGCCCATTATCACGCCACATGGACCCGCCCCTCCAAGACTTTTCCATTCCTTGAGACCTTCTTCTGCTCAGGTAACGGTCCTGACAGCTTCCAACCATTCCCCATTGTCAACATACCCTCTTAATGTGAGCCGTGGTAATGCATCCTCGGGAAATTGGTCTTCACTCATCTTTCTGCAGGCTATCCTGCTGACTCTTGCATGGATGTTCAGATTCTCTATTTCTGGGAAGAACCTAGCGATGTCACCAGGGTATTTGACAGTACCCATTTTTCGTAGGGCTTCTTCAACTTCGTGCGTAGGGACGAAGCGTCACAGCGCTTGTTCTGCACAAACGTGCCAGAACTCTTATCCTACTTGCGTGATGTAACCTAATTCTCAGGTTAGTTGTCGCTGGTAGGTTAGCGCAAACCGTGCGACATCTTTCCTCTCCATTCGGCTTATGGTGGATTGGATTCGTTCCGCCTTGTCTTCCCACGGCCAACTGTTTCAGCTGAAAACCTCTGTGCCTGGTAACAACCACATGGGTATATCTTGTTGTTTTTCGTTTTGGAATCGGGCAGGGGGTTCCCCTGGGGCTCTCGTTCCTCGTCCCATGCCGTCAGCCGTAATTCGCAACAAGGTCCCAAATTGTTCGTCATCCTAGCTGTCCTCATCCCCTTCAGGCTGTGGTATGGGTCTCTCGTCCCATCTTCCGGTACTACTCTTGTCTGGCTTATTTCCAGACCCTTCTCTTCATCATCCGGATCTCTTCCTCCAGGTACCACCGCTGCCCCTCGTCTCAGTGGTAGCACTGGGTTCCCACCACCCGCCGATAAAGCCCTTGGCGTCGGATCTGCAACCTTTCCCTTTCCCATCACCTGCCCCATCAACGTTTCTACCATGGCTTTGAGTCCCAAGATCTCCCCATCTCCAGCATGTTGTACCTCCTGGTTGTGTTGAGGCTCTTGTTTCTGTTAGCTGCACGGACTCACCGAAAGGATTTACGGGGTACAGCTACCCTGCCTGGACACGCACGAACTTCGAAGGAAAAAGATAACACCCTCGTCCAGCCCCGGCGTTGGGACGGCTCGTCATCACTGGCCGCCTGGGTAGTTGCGTCCCAACACCAAAGACCACTATCGATGGAACACATCTTATAACACCGTATACGTCGCGGCCATCCATCCGACCCGATCCTGTTCGTAGGCTATATGAGGGGAGACCTTCGGGCACCTTGTGCAGGTGGATGCAGGGGTATCGGATGATGGCGTATAAGGTTACAGAGACTTGAAGACAGGCAGTCGGAATAGTGCGTTGAAAGTAACGGGACGTTTTGCACGAAAGTTAGTCCCCTTGTACCTAGATAGACGTGTAGAGTACGCAGGAGGTAACTATGCCCAGTAAGTGGATCGGGTGCATCCACAGAGGACAAGTTGGTAAAGGATGGAGCCTGAGGGAAAAAGCCTATAGGTACGATCCCGAGTACAAGTCGTGTAATGCCGGAAGGCCAGAATACAACATGCAGTTGCATGTCGAATTCTCGACGGAACCAACCAAGGAAGAATAGCCATCTTCTGTCCAGTGAGTTAGACGACCCTCGTTGAGCACGGGGGCAAGATAATTCGTAATCATTGTTGTCAACGGATAAACGGATGAGCTGACACCTGACCTGGTCTCCACACCTTCAGGAATAACAGAAGCACAGACCAATAAGTTGGCCATGTGAGCCCAAAGTGTGGTAGAGAGTTTTCAGGGTCTAAGATTGTTCACACCTAGGTGAAGTTCGCCGAGTTGCGGGCATGGTACGTAATTAGTATAGAGTTAGCTTGTATACCGCGATTGCTCACACGCAGAATATAAATATCGAAGCATCTTCGCTCCTATTTAAGACAACAAGTACGGAGAAGAGATCTTATCAATATAATAAGTTTTCATCTTATCGTTATCAATACTTCCACGATCTATGCCGAAGTATACCATTGTCTCTAGCCTACATTACTCGCGTCTTCTTAGCGTGTTCTCTGATATAAATCGATTCAGGGCCTAGCTGTCAGAATACCTCACGCCAAAGCTACCACCTAACAGTATATTGATACTTCTCATCGTTACCATGACGAATTTTGGGCAGAGACACTCATACTCCCAAACCCGAGAACCTTTTTGAACCATGACCCTGGAGAACGACCTCAATAGCACAAATTTGCTACCCAGACTTCATAAGGGAACCAGGAACACAAGAACCCTATCACAAAACCTACTCGTTCTGGACAAATCCAGACAGCATCATCACGACCAGAGACCTCGAAGACTTATACCGGCATTGGGAAGGCGAAGGTTTCCGTTACTACGAACCGGAGGAGGCTATAGGTCAGGTCTGGCACCTCGGATAGCATAGCGATGGAAGCCGCTCAAGTCCCGACTTTGAGATACCGGAAGTGTGGTGAGGAAACAAAAGATATATTTCCCATTAAGCAACCACAGAGATGCCTTCTGACCCCAAAGTGCCTGAGGCCATGGAATAGCGATCAGAAGAGACACCTGAAGGAGAGGGACAAGACTAACAGTCCCAGGACACAGCTTGGAGTGTGGAAACCGACAGCACTCGACTAGCTTGATCACACTCTCGTGGCCCTGCGCCCCGATCCCCAAGCCTCGGAATAGGCTTCTTGGTCAAGCATCGAAGCAGAAGACCGACAGGCTCAAAGAGCCCTGCTCCTGCCCGGGACTCTGTCATGACCGGTCGCATCGAATGCTTGGACAGAATCTTAGTCCGTTTCGATCCAACGCTCAAAGAAAGCCGTGATGCACAGTATCTATCCTTCAACTCCCTACCAGCCGAGGTTCTGGCCATGGCCCTTGAACTGCACAAATTCAACTGCAGTAAAGGTCTGGTGCCCAAATTGTTGGGCAGGAACTCAACTGAATGTACGAACATGTACGGATTCTGGACCAAGAATCCCAAAAGGTCCAGGAAAGCTTCGCTTCCACTGTAGCCGAGAGGCTGGGAGACACCGATGAGAGACAATCCAGGCACGAGCCTATCACATCCCAGCTACACGAAACAGTACAAGGAACGGAGGCACCGTCACTAGACCGTGACCTACTCCTAGACCAGGAAATCGTTCGGTTGAATGAGTAGCACAAAAGGCAGCTAGAAAATCATGAGATAAGTCTTAAGCTCATGAAACAGGAGATGTTAGAGCATCAGCTGGCGGAGCAGGCACGAGATGGTGAGATCTCGGAACTAAAGGCAATGGTGCAGACCTTGATGGGGCAGGTTAAAGGAAAAGGCAAGGTGTCAGATCCGACACCAGAAGCTTCATGGGCAGGTGGAGGAACACCACCACTAACATGGCACGGAGCGGGAGGAGCACCAGACTGAGGAGGGGGAGGAGACCCCGATGATGAGGCAGAAGGATCTGGAAGGAAGCCAGATGAGAGTAGGAAAGGAACACAGGACGAGAGACCCGCACCCCAGCCTGAACCAGACGACTATAACGCTAAAAAAGACCAACAAGTTAGCATGTTCTCACGGGTCATAGGCAACGCCTTGGGACAACGGACAAGAGTCCCAGGGGAACCTCCAGCCATGTTTAGAATCGAGAATCACCAAGATATACGTATGTGGCTATTACCATGTACAGATTATTTTGGTTGAAACAGCTGGCAATGGGAAAACATGGCACAACGAATCCGATACGCCATAAGCTGAATGGACGGGAAAGAAGTCGCACCGTTTGCATTAACATACCGACAACAAATGACCAGAGAAATAGGTTATACGAGACAAGAAGGATACGAGTTCTGGCACGTCTTTGCAGAACAAGCCCTGCGACGCTTCGGTCACACCCATGAAGCCAAAAGATCCCTAGGAGAAATGGGATCGGTGAAATATCGAGGTGACGTCGCTAAATTCTTGATGGAAAGGGAAAATGTCAACATCCATGCAAGAGTCACCGGAATAGCTTTGAGAAAAATCATTGAAGACTAACTTCCCGTAGAAGCATTGCAACGGCTCTCTCACACAGAATATGTTGACGATGGGGAATGGTTGGAAGCAGTCAGGACTGTAACCCGAGCAGAAGAAGCTTTCAAGGAATGAAAAGATCTTCGACGAGGCGGTCCTTCCAGCGCGGCCAGGGGCGAGAAAAGGAATTTCGAGGATTCGAAGCCAATGGTTGCCGCCAAGCTTGTAAAGAAGCAATACACGGCTCAGGAAAAGGTAGCCTATCAGAAGCAGAAGGCTGGGGAAAGAAAGGTGAAAAAGGAAGGGTCGGTGGCACTGGCGGGGGATGTTAGACACACGGTGTGGGCAGATACCCACAAGGGCGTCGATCAGAAAGTTGTCGATAAGCGAAAATCTGACAACGAATGCACACAGTGTGGAATGAAAAACCACACTTGAAAATACTGGCAGAAGCCGGTACAAGTATCGGCTGTATATCGAGGGCAATCGAAGCCCAAGCGACAGTCCGCAGTGACACCAAAGCGACGACCCCAGGTAGCCACTGTGGCCGTTGATGGCCAGGGAGAAAGCTCGAAGCGAGCGGTGCAAAGGCCCCCGGCTTGGGCTTTTGAAGATGATGACATTTTATAAAAAGTCATCCACGTACCGAAAACAACATTGTTCGGGTAGTGAGGTGGCCGCCTCGAATCGAAAGACCTGCGGCATAGTCGGTGACGATATCCCACCTGAAGGCTAAATGACCAAAGGATACCGGTTGGCATTATACGTCCAAAAATGGGTAGTCTGTGCTTACCACAAGAGCCAAAAAAAATTACAAGTGAAGAAAGCGGTCGACGAGACTAAAGAGGGAAATGTTATGCGCACGGACTCCCCGTAAGGATTTACAGGGCAAAGTTACCCTACCTTGGCGCATACGAACTTCGAAGGAAAAAGATAACACCCCCCTCCAGCCCCGGCGTTGGGACGGCGCGTCATCACTGGCCGCCTGGGTAGTTGCGTCCCAACACCAAAGACCACTATCTTTTTTTTTTTTTGTAAAATCCTCTGAGTTTATTTCGTATTTAACTACAGGAAAACTCCGGCATGCACCCTTAAGTATGGCCTAGAAAAACCTTAATATAACAAAGGAAACCCCATCACCGTCTTCTTAACAAATAAAAGTGTAGAATCAAAGTCTACATAATAACTATAGCAAAAACCATAATTATCAAGTGGTCATTTCCTCCTCGTCTCCGTCTGATCCTCCTTCTTCAGGTTTCTTAGGGTGGGAGGGGCAACTCGTGGTATGGGCGTCGTGTGGGCCCTTACAATTCACACACCTGAGTACGGTATGGTTGCAGGGACGGCCGCGGATACGACAGGTAGCGGTGGGGCAGGTATGGCCCCCAGTAGGGTGTGGGGAAGCACACCACCGGCATGAAGCCGGGTTGGTGCATTTGTGGTTATGGTGTCCATAGCCGTGACAGTTGGAGCACTGGGTGTGGGAATTGAAACGCAACCGGCGTTCAGTCCTATAAGTTGTTGAAAAAGCAGCCAAGCGTTTGCCGACGTAGTCTGCTGCTCTGGGGCCTGTAATGTTGATCACGACTGTAGAGGCGGATTTACCTGCCCTAGCGTCATCGGTGGTAAGCCATCTGGGTTGTTGAGTGAGTGACAGCCCAGTGTTGTAAGTAGTGAGTTCGTTGGCGATCTCGGCCAAGGTCTTCGAGGTGGGGATTCCATGTACCAAAATGTGTGACACGGGGGCGTCCAGGTGGACGCTAATAGTACCTGGTATCAGGTGCAGAAACGTTCCCACCTTGCTGTTAAGCGAGGCGGCCTTGACCGATTCCATGGTGGTGAGGGTGACAGTGTTTCCCCGGAGGGAGACGGTCTGTACGTAGGTTACGGCTAGCGCCTGGTTGATGTCATCTCTGAGGTCTAGGGCGTTGGTGTCAAGCGGTCCGCCTTCTCGTTTGATGACGAGGCGGCGTTCCCTGGCGGTGAGCCCCTTCTTTGGTTGGGGTCTATTGGTGGTGGACTTTGTTGGGGCCTGGGCAGCCCTAGCAGCCATGGTGGTTTTTTCTTTCCTGCCCTTCCTGGCTACAGTGGCCCAGCTCTTGGGTTGGGCAGCTATGGGAAGGGAAGGGGGGCGGATATTGGAAGCAGTAGCTATAGAAGGAGCTACTGTGGGGAGTATGAAGGGTATGGGGGTAGGGGTATCTGGCCGGGGGGTAGCCTCCTTGGTATTGGCTAGTTCCTCCGTAAGGGCTTCGATCTGTTCGCTAAGTGCATCGATAGCCGACCTGTAGTCTTTGTGGATTAGGTGGATCATTTCAATCATGACCACCATATCCTTGTTGGCTGTTGTTGCCCCAATTTCTAGCTCCTGGTTGATCTTATGAAAAAGATTCAAAAAGTACGCGCTAGGGGGAGTGTCTTTCAAGTACTGTTCATCGATATGTGGCAGGCTTGAGACTGTGGTGCTTCTTGGTCGCATCAGCGAAGGGGGGCCTTGAGGCATGAAAATGGGGGACAGGGTAGGAGCTCCTTCATGGGTAGCACTCCTAGCACCTGCAGGTGGTGGCTTGGGATCCGTCCTCTTTCCTTTCCCTTTGCCTCGACGAGCCGAGCCAAAAGGTGGGGCCGTGGGATCCATGTGGTATTCGTGTAACCTGACAGGTCACGTTACGCGGAAATCTCGAGATAGTGTACGTGGTGTTTCTGAAAGTGCAAATTGCACTTGGAGGGAAAATAGGGGAGAGGAAGCATGCCAAGGACCACTATCAATAGAATATATCTTATAACACCGTATACGTCGCGGCCGTCCGTCCGACCGGATCCTGTTCGCAGGATATATGAGGGGAGACCTTCGGGCACCTTATGCAACTGGAAGCAGGTGGATCGGACGACGGCGCATAAAGTTACAGACACTTGAAGACAGGCTGTCGGAAGAGTAGGTTGAAAGTAACGGGACGTTTTGCACGAAAGTTAGTCCGCTCGTACCTACAAAGTCGTGTAGAGTACGAAGTAGGTAACTATGCCCAGTAAGTGGATCGGGTGAATCCACAGAGGACAAGTTGGTAAAAGATGG
>Ga0307517_10011567_pt1 | contig 12216 bp, 10 predicted proteins | sample 23_EM_MG_FD_194515 | JGI IMG/M metagenome (GOLD analysis project Ga0307517, IMG submission 194515) | Populus trichocarpa ectomycorrhiza microbial communities from riparian zone in the Pacific Northwest, United States - 23_EM | ecosystem: Host-associated > Plants > Roots > Unclassified | place...
GAACGCATCATTTTCACCGGATCATCGCGGAGATGCTAAACCGGAACCCATAGCATGTCCCGGGAACTTAAAAAAAATATCGGCCTGCGCCCGGCGATCTCCATTGTCATTGGCAGTGTCATCGGCGCCGGCATCTTTATGAAGCCCGCTACCATGGCCGGCCAGCTGGGCTCACCGACCTTGCTGATCCTCGTTTGGATCGTGGCGGGCGCGATCTCCATATTCGGGGCGATGATCTACGCCGAGCTGGGGGCAATGTTCCCCGAGACGGGAGGACCCTATGTATACCTGGAAAAGACCTACGGAGAATTTACGGCCTTTCTCTACGGGTGGTCCACCCTGGCCGTTATCAATACGGCCGCGATCGCTTCCATGGCCTTCGTAGCTGCGGACTATGCCGGTTATTTCCTGCACCTGCCCCGCTTCGCCCCGGCCGTCGAGTCGTCCATCAAGCTGCATATCCCTTATATCGCGGATATCTACCCGTTACAGAATTTCGGCGTCAAGACCCTGTCCATCCTTATTATCGCCCTGATCACCGCCGTGAATTATCTCAGCACCCGCTCGGGTAATTTCATCCAGTATATAGCCACCATCCTCAAGACCCTGGCCCTGCTGCTGCTGATAGGAGGGATCCTGTTCTCCGGGAAAGGCGATACGGAGAATTTTTTCACGAACGCTCCGGGATTCCATCTTCGGGACTGGACGGTTTTCGCGGCTTTTATGGCAGCCACCACCGGCGCTTTTTCTTCCTATGACGGATGGTATAATGTCAATATGGTGGCAGGGGAGATCAAAGACCCCCGCCGCAACCTCACCAAAAGCCTTCTCATCGGGCTCCTCGCCTGTATGGCGATCTATGTGCTGACGAACCTCGCCTACCTGTACGTGCTGCCCGTAGGCCAGATGGCAGGTTCCCGGCTGGTGGCGGCCGACGCCATGGAAAAGGCGCTGGGAATGGCCGGAGGAGGATTCATCGCCGCAATGATCGTGATCTCCGCTTTTGGCGCTACGCATGTCAACCTGCTGGCCAATGCCCGCATCGTATTTGCCATGGGAGAGAACAGGACCTTCTTCTCCTGGGCGGGCAATGTGCACCCGCGCTTCCGGACGCCGGGCAATTCGGTGCTCGTGATGGGAGTGTGGAGCTCCCTGTTCGTACTGAGCGGCTCCTTCGATGTGCTGGCGGATATGTTCGTCTTCATGGCCTGGGTATTTTACGGACTGACGGCCGTCGGCTTTTTCATACTCCGCAGGAAAATGCCCGATGCGGACCGGCCCTATAAAGCCTGGGGCTACCCCGTTCTTCCCCTCCTCTTTATCCTGTTCACCCTTTTCTACCTGGGCACTACCCTGTACAATGATATTTCCAATTACAACAGCGGGAAAGCGCCTGTCATCAATTCTGTATTCGGGCTCCTGTTGACGGCGGCGGGCATACCACTTTATTGGTATTTTAAGAAACAAAAGCCTTAGGAAGCCCTCCTGTATGGTTATTAACAGTAAATTCGGTCTTAATCTCTCACTCTTAATCTTCTCACATGAGATCTGCATTCTCCCGTCTGCTGACGGGTTTATTATTTACCTGCCAGCTGTCCTTCGGACAGTCCGGAAGCCAGGACAATTTTTATCTGCTGCGGCCCGATCGCGTATTTGACGGCGAACAAATGCATGCGGGTTGGGAAGTATTGGTGAAAGGACGGACCATCGAGTCCGCCGGCGCGTCCGGAACCCTGAAAGCCCCTCCTCGCGCTACCATCCTGGACCTGAAAGGATGCACCCTGCTGCCGGGCCTCATCGAGGGACATAGCCACTTATTCCTGCACCCCTATAACGAAGTGCCCTGGAACCTGCAGGTATTGAAGGAATCCAGGGCCGAACGCGTGGCCAGGGCCACCGTGCATGCCCGTAAGACCCTGCTGGCCGGTTTCACGACGGTACGCGACCTGGGTACGGAAGGCGCCGGATACGATGACGTGGGATTGAAGCAGGCTATCGAAAAAGGCATTATCCCCGGCCCGCATATGATCACCGCCACCCGCGCCATCGTGGCAACGGGGAGCTATGGACCGAAAGAATTAAGCTATGACATAGAAGTGCCCAGGGGGGCGGCGGAAGCCGACGGCATGGATGCCCTGATCAAAGAAGTAAGGACACAGATCGGTAAGGGCGCCGACCTGATCAAGATCTATGCGGACTACCGCTGGGGCCTGAATGATAAGGCAGCGCCCACCTTCACCCTGGACGAACTGAAGAAGGTCGTGGAAGTAGCTTCCAGCAGCGGAAGAGAGGTCGTCGTCCACGCTTCCACGGCAGAGGGCATGCGCAGGGCGATCCTGGCCGGAGTATCCACCATCGAACATGGGGACGGGGCCACGCCGGAGATCTTTGCCCTCATGAAGGAGAAAGGAGTGGCATACTGTCCTACGCTCGCAGCCGGCGAAGCGATCGAGCAATACCACGGCTGGAATAAGGGCGTCGGAACAGAACCCGCCCGCATGACGGAAAAAAGGAAGTCCTTCCGGGAAGCCCTCGCTTCGGGGGTGACGATCTGCATGGGCGGCGACGTAGGCGTTTATGCCCACGGAGACAATGCCCGGGAAATGGAGGCGATGGCGGACTATGGAATGAAGCCCCTCGACGTATTGCGTTCGGCCACTTCCGTGAATGCGGACGTATTTAAGATCAGCGATAGGGCGGGAAGGATCCGCTCCGGCCTGACGGCGGACCTGCTCGTCGTGGAAGGCGATCCATCCGTTACGATCTCGCAGGTCCGGAAAATAAAATGGGTGATGAAGGAAGGAGTGCTGTATAAGCCGGAATAGCTCCGGTGGATTTTTGTTTTGGGGTAAAAATAGAAATTAAGTAGCTTGCAATTCCTTGCTGAATTGTCCAACCACTTTTAATATCTCCCAATAGAGGTTTATCCTTTGTGTCCGCTAAGATCCCACCGGATCGAAGGGGGAAGGATTGCTGTAACCAACAACCTCTTTCACTAAACAAACAAAAGGAGGTATTAAATGTGTTACAAGGACTGCCGCAATTGCGGCCGGCCAATGACTGAGGTTTTCTGCAAAAGCAGACGGATCGGTGGCATTGTCTATTATCCTAAAAGATCCAAATGTTTTCATTTTTGGGTTTGCGGATACTGCCAGGCAAAGGTGTAAAGGCAGCCCTTTAAACCTTATTTTTTTCAAACCGGCAGCCAATCGCTGCTGGTTTTTTTGTCTATGTGGTCTTTTACGACCTCGCCATTTTAACCGACGAAAACTACATTTATCATTATCCTCAGCAGAGACATGTATCTGGGATGACTAGATGACTGCAAATATAAAGGCTTTAGACAAGCTTACAAATTTGTTTACAATTTTTATGAAAGGAATTAATCCAAAATGTGCAGATGATGTTGATAATAAACGATTTGAGAGTTTTGTAATTTATATAATATTCCTGATAATTGTTAGAAAGAAAAAGCAGAAGGAGATTGCTGGTTTGTTGAACATGACTGCATCAAATCTCAGCAAATATCTATACGGCACAAACCCCGTCACTGACGATGTTATTAATAGATTCAACAATGCTTTTAAAAATGATTTGCCTTTCCGTGTCATAGCCATTGAAGACCTTAGCAATTCTTATGAGGAAAACCTCTCCAACTCATTAGCAAAAGAGAATAAAGTAGAATACGGTTTATCTCCTGCCGACAAAACTATTCTTAAAAGATTGGATATTATTATGGAAAGCCAACAGCGGCAGGAGGCAGCCTTAGCGAGGCTCGAAGAGGATAGTCCAAAACAAGATCCACCACAAGACTAACCTCTCAGCGCGTCAAACGTCGGATGATCTCCGCGTGCGCAGGATATTGCCTGCTCAGTGCCTGCCGGTCGGCCATTTCAAAATCGGCAAAATCAAAACCCGGCGCTACCGTGCATCCCACCAGGGAATAATCTACGTCTTCCGCAGGTACGGAGGCAAACCAGTTGCCGGCATGGACCACCGTCTGGAAGGACTCTCCATTCTCTGCATCGGCGCCGAGCCGGTGGGTGATGAGTCCCCCGGAGTGACTGATCTCATAGATCAGCAAGGTGCCGCCCGAATAGAAATGCCAAAGCTCGTCGGAGGCGATCCGGTGAAATGCGGAGAACTGCCCCTTTTCCAATAAGAAATAAATGCTGGTGGAAATATTCCTGCTCCCCTGAAAAAGCACCGGCAGGGAGGACTGGGGCACCGATAAAGAAGCGCGATAGACTTCCCGGAAAGAACCGCCTTCGATATGCCGGGTCAATTGCAATTTTTCGATCCAGTAAGCAGCGTCAGGTCTCAAGTCAGGTCGCTTTATGGGTGTTGCTCCGGCCGGGTCTAGCGCTCGATGCGTACATGGGCGGCATACACGTCGGCCAGGGAATCTTTGATATGGGTTGTATCCCGGGCCATGGCGGCGATCGGGAAATAGAGCTTGAAATAGGATGAATCCCGGGTCTCCATTTTAATATTCAGCTGGAAGCCCAGTAATTGATTGTATCGCCGTAAGGCCTTGCCCTTCCTGTCCGTCTCCAGGATAACGAACTTATAAGAGTTGGCCCCTGCCGCCAGTACGGGTGGGGGAGCAGCCGGGTGGGCCGTGCTATCCTTTGCCGGCTCCCGGAGGGTATGGACCGTACTATCGGTCTGTTGCGCAAGAGTGTCCTTGATGACGGGAGCCTGGACATTCTCATTGTTGACAGGTTCGGTGAACGTGTTCTTTTTATAAAGGGTATAACCGCCCCATCCGATGACGATCAGGCCGCCGATGATCCCCGCCAGCAAGAGGATCTGGCGCATATTATTGGTGTTATTGGTCCGGGCTTCGTATTCCTGGTGTGTTTCCTCGTAGGAGGCCTTCTTGGTGCCCGCAGTTTCTTTCTTTTCCCCGGCGATCTCCAGTTTGGCCGTACTATACTCCCCGGGGGTGAAATCCAGCTTGCCTGCCTTGTTCATGATCAGGGTGCCGATGCCTTCCAGGTAAAAAGGCTTCCCGATATTCAGCAGCTGTTTGCCGGTCGTAAGAAAAAAGTCCAGGTCGGCTGCAGCCAGGGGCGTCATTTTACCGGTGTGTTCCTTTATGAAACGAATGAGGGCGTCGTCGGGCCCGTGGATGGAAGTATTTTTGAAACTAATGCCTATTGCGGTGGCTTTCAGGTCTTTATCTGCTTCTTCTGGGATGATGGCCGCAGGGTCCAGGGTGAAACTGCCAAGGCCGGGCAGGTCTAGTTTTTTAGCCTGATACAGATATTGCGACAAAAGTAGAGGTAATTTCAAAGCGAATGGATTTTGACACAAGTTAAGGATAAAAAACTTCCATTAAAACGTGATTCACTGTAAATTATTCTACCCGCTGGGGTAACTTTGTGTAACAATCACCCATATGCTTACACAGGAAGAAAAGAATTTTCTGCATTATTGGGAGAACAACCGTTCCCGCCAGAAAAAAATATTCCGGCAATTCCTGGTGGGTATCCCCATCGGCCTGTTATTCGTCATCCCCATCGTCATCAATTTCAAATCAGGCTGGGACAAGCGAGCGCAAATGGAAGCTAACTCGTACAATTTCAACCCGTTAGTCCTTGTAGTCGCCCTCTTGCTCATCGTCGGCTTCACGGCCATTTTCTACCGGCAGCACCGCTGGGACCAGTATGAACAACGCTATAAAGAGCTGTTGGCCAAACGTGCGAAGGAAGAAAAGAACGGAATTCCCGGGGCTTAAATAATAAAAAAATAATTTTCGGAAATTTCTTGCAGCAATTCCACTTAGCGTGTTGTCTAATTACTGAGGGACTATATTTGCAAAAAATTTTGCATGAGGTATTTAACCTGGTTTTTATTTTCCGTTACCTTTTGTTACACAGCTTGTTCAAAGAAGAAATGTGATTATAGGGATGATGGTATGATAGCTCCCTTGAATGAACAACAAGCGGTTAAACATTATCTAGATTCTTTAAGTATTACGGCCACCCTGCACCCGAGAGGCTTTTATTATAAGATCAATACCCCGGGAACAGGTGCAACGCCGGGTGGATGTTCTCAGGTCACAGTCGGATACACGGGCCAATTGACAAACGGGACAATTTTTGATCAGCAGGACAGTTTCGTAACAGAATTGTCTAACCTGATAGATGGATGGCAGATCGGAATTCCTTTGATACAGAAGTCTGGAACGATCACGTTGTACGTTCCCCCTTCTTTAGGTTACGGAAGCCAGGTTGTAAATACCGCCAATCCAAATGTTTCAATTCCTCCTTATTCTATCTTGATTTTTAATATACATCTGCTTGATGTGCAGTAACCATGAACTACCTGCTAACGGCCCCGGATCCTCCGGGGCTATTTTTTTACCTAACTTTGCCCCCAAAATCGAACGCACTTGCCACACGAAGCCATTTCCGTATTTGATATGTTCAAAATAGGGGTGGGCCCTTCCAGTTCCCACACGCTCGGCCCCTGGCGGGCAGCCCAACGGTTCATCGATTCCCTGAAGAAGAAGGGCAAACTCTCCGATCTCGACGCGGTCAGGGTGCTCTTATACGGCTCGCTGGCCAAGACAGGCAAGGGACATGGTACGGATATCGCCATTCAGCTGGGCCTGGCAGGGGAGGACCCCGTCAGTTTCGATCCCGCTCTTATCGCCAGCAGCATCGCCGCGATCCGCGAACAAGGTCGGCTGAACGTCAACGGGCAACAGACCGTCAGTTTCGATCCGGCCACAGATATTGAATTCTTATATACGGAGACCCTGCCTTATCATCCCAATGCCGTCACCTTCCTGGCTACCCTCCGCAACGGCGAACAATTTGCCGAGACCTGGTATTCCATCGGGGGCGGATTCGTAAAAAAAGAAGGAGAAGAGGCCGGTGGTTCTTCGGCGGTGCAATTACCCTTTCCCATCGATACGGCGGATGACCTGCTGCACTGGTGCCGGAAGACAGGTCTTAGCATCAGCGAAGTGGTCATGGAGAACGAAAATGCCTGGCGACCCGAAAAAGAGACATTGGCCGGTGTGCTGAATATCTGGCGGGTCATGAAAGAATGCATCTACCGCGGCTGCCATTCGGAAGGGATGTTGCCCGGCGGGCTGAATGTCAAACGTCGGGCGGCGGAGCTTAACAGGAAGCTCATCGACGGCCGGCCCTATACGGATTTCGATTCCTGGGTGCAGGCGATACGCGCCGGCGGCAATGCCTTTAAATACACGCTTGATTGGGTCAGCTGCTTTGCGCTGGCCGTCAATGAAGAGAACGCTTCTTTCGGAAGGGTCGTTACCGCGCCTACCAATGGAGCCGCCGGCGTGATCCCCGCCGTGCTGCAATATTATATTATCTTTTGCGACGGCTTGAAGGAGGAAAAGATCATCCAGTTCCTCCTGACGGCTTCTGAAATAGGCAGCATTTTTAAAAAAGGCAGCACCATCTCCGCGGCCATGGGTGGCTGCCAGGCCGAGATCGGAGTTTCTTCCGCCATGGCGGCGGCAGCCCTGACCGAATGCGTAGGAGGCACCCAGCGGCAGACCCAGATGGCTGCTGAGATCGCTATGGAACATCACTTGGGACTTACCTGCGATCCCATCGGGGGCCTGGTGCAGATCCCCTGCATCGAGCGAAATACTATGGGCGCCATCAAGGCCATTACCGCCAGCCAGCTGGCCCTGCAAAGCACGCCGGATTATGCCAAAGTGTCCCTGGACGCCGTGATCCGGACCATGTGGGACACCGCCCAGGACATGAACAGCAAGTACAAAGAAACTTCTGACGGCGGCCTGGCTATGCAGATCCCGCTGGGCCTCAGCGAATGCTGATCTTGCATGCGTTAATCCGTACATGCCTTTCGTACAGTCCTTGTATCGAAATCGGACGATCCGCTTTCCCCGCATTCGTCTAATCGCCTGAATCCCAGTATTGCGTGAATCCGGCATCGGATTCGTTCTATCAGGATCATCACTCAAACCGAACGCTATGTTCCGTAACTTCTTCACCACTGCCTGGCGCAACCTCATTAAGAATAAGGCTTATAGTGCTCTCAACATCCTCGGTCTTGCCATCGGGATGGCCGTGGCCCTGCTGATCGGCCTATGGGTGCAGTACCAAAATTCTTACGACCGTGATCTGCCCGGCTACCAACAGGTCTACCAGGCCCGCCTCCGGTTCATCCGCAATGGCGAGCGGCAGCAGATGATGGCCACCCCCCTTCCTTTATCCGAGGCCATGCGTAAAGAAGTGCCCGGCGTCCGCTATGCCGCACATACCGACTGGATGGGCTACCATAATCTGGCGGTCGGGGATAAAAAGCTGTTCATCGGCGGGGCACAGGCAGAAGAGGATTTTTTTCACATCTTTCCTTATCCGGCCCTCAAAGGCGATCCGTCGCTGGCCTTGAAAGATCCCTATTCCATTGTGCTCACCGAGTCGACGGCCCATTCGCTTTTCGGCAATGACGATCCGATGAATAAGACCCTGCGGGTGGACAACCGGCAGGACCTGGTCGTTAAAGCCGTGATCCGGGACCTTCCCGGCAACTCGACGTTCAACTTTAATTATGTTATTCCTTTCAGCTATAGCATCGGAGCCAACGCCTGGGTGAAAGAAGCTACCACCAATTGGCACAATAATTCTTTCCAGACCTTTGTCGCCCTCCAGCCTCATACCAGCTATGAGGAGATAGAGCCCAAGCTTAAAGCCCTGGTGCAGAAATATGACCCGGAATCGTATACGGTCGCCCGCGAGGAAGTATTCATGCAGCCGATGAAGGACTGGCATTTGTTCTCCGAGTTTAAGAATGGCGAAGCTTCCGGCGGGTTCATCGAATATGTGCGTTTGTTCAGCCTGATCGGCGTCCTGGTGCTGCTGATCGCCTGCATCAATTTTATGAACCTGTCCACGGCCCGCTCCGAGAAAAGAGCGCGGGAAGTGGGCGTCCGAAAGGCCCTTGGCTCCCTGCGCGGCAACCTGATCCTGCAATTCCTGGTAGAGTCCCTGGTCATTACTTTCGTTGCCGCAGCAGTGTCCCTCCTTCTGGTCCAGTTGATCCTCCCTGCTTTCAATACGCTTACCAACTGCCATATCCTGGTGCCTTATTCCAGTTTTTTCTTCTGGGTCCTCATGGCAGGGTATGTCATGGGCACCGGTCTGCTCGCCGGCAGCCGCCCGGCCTTTTATTTGTCTTCTTTCCGTCCGGTGAAAGTATTGAAAGGCAGCATCAGGGCAGGCAGAACCGCGACGCTTCCCCGCAAGCTCCTGGTCGTCCTGCAATTCACCTGCTCCATCGCTCTTATCATCAGCACGCTGCTGATCTATCAGCAAATCCAGTATGCAAAGGACCGGCCTTCGGGATATGATAACCACAGGCTGGTGCTGGCCGACGGCAGCGAAGACCTGCGCCGTAATTATACCGCATTGAAGAATGAATTGCTGCAAACGCACCTGGTCGAGTCCGTTACCCTTTCTTCCAGTCCCGTTACGGCGCTCTGGAACTGGTCGGCGGTGCAGGAGTGGAGTGGTAAATATCCCCGGGAGACCCTCTCGATGGCCAGTGTGGATATTGCCGGTGATTATTTTAAGACCCTGGGCATGCAGCTGGTGGCAGGGAAGAATTTTACCGGCAATGTTGCCGTCGATTCCGGCAGCGTCATTATTAACGAAGCGGCTGCCCTGCGTATGCGGTTAAAAGATCCCATCAACCAATCGGTCACCTGGCGCCAGACGCATCATGTAAAGATCATCGGGGTCGTGAAAGACGCCCTCATGCTGTCGCCTTTCAATGCGCCGGAGCCGACCTTCTTCGCCTATAACCCGGATGAGGCCTTCAATGTCATGTACCGCATTTCCCGTAACGCCGATCTGCATACGGCGATGGATCGCATTACGGCCATCTTCAATAAATACAATCCTGCCTATCCTTTCAGCTACCATTTTGCCGATGAAAGTTACGCGGATAAGTTCCGGCTGGAAGTCCTGGTAGGCCGGCTGGCGGGACTGTTCGCGGTCCTCGCTATCTTCATTTCCTGTTTGGGATTATTTGGCCTCGCTGCCTATATGGCCGAACAAAGGACCCGGGAGATCGGTATCCGGAAGGTGCTGGGAGCTACCGTATCCCAGCTATGGCTCCTGCTCTCGAAAGATTTTATCGTCCTGGTGATCATCAGCTGCGTGGTAGCGTCTCCGATAGCTTACTATTCTCTTCACAGCTGGCTGGAGAAATATACGTATCGTATTACGATCGGTCCGGGCGTCTTCTTCCTGGCGGCGATCCTGGCCCTTGCCATTACCGTCCTGACCATCAGCTGGCAGGCCATCCGGGGAGCCATGGCCAATCCGGCGAACAGCCTCCGGTCGGAGTGATGACGTCCTAGTTCAAGCTGGGGTCCAGCGCCAGCGTAGTCGGGTCCACATCCTTATAGTTGCGGATCTCGTGGTAGAGCGTATCCCTTTCCACGGGCTCTCTTCCTACCTGGCTTATCAGGGAGACAAGCTGTGCCGTGGAGAGGCTGGGAGCCTGTTCTTCGCTGCCCGCCATGGAGTAGATCCGGGTGGTATCATCGATGGTGCCGTCCAGGTCATTGACCCCGAAAGAGAGGGTCAGCTGGGCATTCTGCCGGCCCAGCATGGGCCAGTAGGCTTTCAGGTGCGGGAAATTATCCATATAAAGGCGGGCCACCGCATACATTTTCATGTCTTCTACGACGGAGGATTCCCTTACATGGCTCATATCATTGCCCTTATTCCGGAATTTCAGGGGAATAAAAGTATTGAAGCCTTTTGTGCGGTCCTGCAGTTCGCGCAGCCGCTGCATGTGGTCGACGCGATGGGCATAGGTCTCGATATGCCCGAAAAGCATGGTGGCATTGGAATGCATGCCTTCCCGGTGGGCCGCCTCATGGATCTTCAGCCATCCATCACCGTCTACCTTGTCCGCACTGATGATCTGGCGGACATCGGGATGGAATATCTCCGCCCCGCCTCCCGGCAGGGAGTCAAGCCCCGCGGCGTGCAGCTTTTTCATGCCTTCTTCCACGCTCAGTTTGGCCTTCCGGAACATATAATCCAACTCCACAGCCGTAAACCCCTTGATGTGGAGGCCTGGCCGGTGGGCTTTTATCTTCTGCAGCAGTTCGATAAAGAATTCCAGGTTCATTTTCGGATGCACGCCTCCCACGATATGCACTTCCGTCACCGGCTTGCCATCATAGCCTTTTACGATATTCAGCATCTGTTCCTGGCTAAGCTCCCATCCTTCGTCCCGGTGGGCATAGAGCCTGGAATAGGAACAGAACTGGCAGGTGAAGACACATACATTGGTGGGCTCTATATGGAAATTCCGGTTGAAATAGGTTTTGTCGCCGTGCAGTCTTTCCCGCACGTGATTGGCCAGGGCGCCCAGGTAGGAAAGGGTGCCCCTTTCGAAAAGCTCTTCACCTTCCGCGGGTGTGATCCTTTCCCCCGCGAGTATTTTCTCCCCTATCCCTTCCAATCCGTTGCCAGCCGTCTGAATGATCGTCTCTACCTGTTGTTGGGTGCTCATGGATGACTTATTATTTCGCTGCAAAGTTACGACGGCAGGCGACAAAAATTCTTTATCTTCCGATATTAAACCAAAATAACGCTGAGAAATATGTTGAATATCAAGTCTCGCCTCATCCTGATGAATTTCCTGCAGTACTTCGTGTGGGGCTCCTGGCTTATTTCCATGGGGAAATATATGATCGTGACCCTTCATTTCACGGGGGGAGAGGTGGCCAGCGTTTATGGTACGATGGGTATCGCTTCCCTGTTCATGCCGGGCCTCCTGGGGATCATGGCCGACCGCTGGGTCAATGCGGAGCGGCTCCTGGGGCTTTGTCACCTCATCGGCGCCGGGCTTCTGCTATGGGCCTCCGGCATCAAGGATTACCCTACTCTTTATGTGGTGATGCTGCTGAATAATATGTTCTATATGCCTACCATCGCCCTAACCAATACGGTATCCTATATCGTGCTGGAGAAAAAAGGGTTCGATATTGTCAAGATCTTTCCCCCGATACGCGTATGGGGCACCGTCGGCTTCATTTGTGCGATGTGGATGGTGGATTTCGCTGGCTGGACGGCCAGCCCGATGCAATTGTACGTCAGCGCTGCCGCCGGGATCATCCTGGGCCTTTATGCTTTTACCATGCCCGCCTGTACCCCGATAAAGACGACTCAAAAAAGGAGC
>Ga0307517_10011569_pt1 | contig 12215 bp, 18 predicted proteins | sample 23_EM_MG_FD_194515 | JGI IMG/M metagenome (GOLD analysis project Ga0307517, IMG submission 194515) | Populus trichocarpa ectomycorrhiza microbial communities from riparian zone in the Pacific Northwest, United States - 23_EM | ecosystem: Host-associated > Plants > Roots > Unclassified | place...
ACGGTGGGTTCACTTTTTCCCCCCCCCCCCGCCCCATAAGCACGTCTTCTCTCCACCCGACATGGCCATAGGGGTGGGTTAATAGGGTTAGCGTCTAATAATCGTACCGCATCGCATTTTTCCTTTGAACCGGGGGAGTATAAGGAGAGAGAGAGGGATGTTTGTAGGGTTAAAAGAAACCCCCCTCCCCTCCCACGCCCTCCTCCCTCGTACACCTCGACCGAACCGGAAGGTCCCCACCAAATTCACTTCTGACCCGCGCCAAGTCTCTTCGGTAGTTTGCGAGGCTGTGTTTATTTCCAACAGAAGGATCGAGGTAGCACCACAAAACGTCGTGGTGTCGCTCATCCAATCCCCTCCACCTTCCCCCTCCACCCTCTCTCTCGCGCGCCCTCAACCCTGGCAGTTGCTTCCATCTCTCACGACTTTTGACCCACTGCAGTATGGACAATGGCAGCAAACCAGAGATACCGTCCATAGTCACAGAAGACCTCAGCTCGACCCCCGCCATCCACGTCGCTAGCCATGACGAGTCTATCAATCCTGCTCCCCCTACCACTTCGGCTGCCCATTCAAGAAAACCCAGCGATCCGACGCTACTCAGCCCGGGAGTCCTCAAGCCCCGTAGTCGGTCTGTCGACGAAGACGAGGCTAAAGTGATACCCCCTTCTCCAACTCTCTCAACACAGTCTTCCGTCCACTTTAACACGTCCACGGCTCTTCGGGATAATAAACCTGGCGACGGATCCACCTCTCTGGCGCTCCTCAGCCCCAACGATTCTCGCTCTCATTCCCGACGGCCATCGAATGCGACAACAACCAGCACTGAAGAGGGGACGGTCGCCGATCATTCACCGGGGCTTTCGCACCTTTACCCCGCCAAGTCCGTTGCTGAAACTCTCAGCTCACCCACGCCGACTCACGTTGGTTCTTCCTCGGACATTGGCGACCCGGAGAAGCGGATGCAGAAACACAAGAAGGCTAGGAAGAAGGTCAAGGGTAAAACTGAAGGGACACCGGAAGAGGATGGGGACGATAATGATGAGGACAAGGGGTTGGAACTTGATCTCACTCAAGACGAGCACATCGACCCCACCCCCTTCGCATTCAAGCCTTACCACCTCGCCTCCCTCGTCGACCCCAAGAACCTCGAGACTCTCGAGACCATGGGTGGAATCAACGGTCTTTTCGCCGGTCTTGGTGTCGACTCCAACAGTGGACTCGGCATCGGTGGAAAGGTATCCGAGCCTACGGAAGCCCCTTCAGCGGTCGTCACGGACCCTGCCAGCAAGAAGGTCGAAGCCATGGAGAAGTCCACCCACGAAGGCGCCGCCTTCAACAGTGCCGTTGAGGATAGGCAGAGGGTTTATGGCCTCAACGTTCTTCCCCCTCGCAAGAGCAAGAGTTTGTTGCAATTAATGTGGCTCGCGCTCAAGGATAAAGTTTTGGTAAGTCCCAGTCATATCTATGTTCATTGAATCAGCCTCTAACGCTCATTCCGCTCTAGGTTCTGTTGTGCGTCGCCGCAGCCATCTCCTTGGCTCTGGGTTTCCTCCAGGATTTCGGCCCGGGCCGAAATCCTGAAAGGCCTCGCGTCAATTGGATTGAGGGTGTTGCCATCATTGTGGCAATCTTCATCGTGGTATGTGTCTTTCAATTATTACTCAATATTTTGCGCGCTCACCCATATTTTCAAAGGTGATGGTTGGTTCCCTCAATGACTGGCAAAAGGAGAGACAGTTCCGCATTCTCAACGACAAGAAAGAGGAGCGAGGTGTTAAGGTTGTCCGCTGCGGTGTTGAACGCGTCATCGACGTTAAGGAACTGCTTGTCGGTGACATTGCCCTCCTCGAACCCGGTGAGATCGTCCCTTGTGACGGTATCTTCGTTTCCGGCCACAATGTCAAGTGTGACGAATCCGGCGCAACCGGAGAGTCCGACGCTATAAAAAAGGTCGGCTTCGGCGAGTGTGTTTCCCTCAGAGAACAAGCCAAGCGCGAGGGTGCCGATGTTCATGCATTTGACGCCCCCAACGCACACACCGATTGTTTCATGATCTCTGGCTCCAAGATCCTCGAAGGTTACGGCAAGTACGTAGTTATCGCTGTCGGTCAGAAGAGTTTCAACGGTCGCATCATGATGGGTGCGTTCTTTGAAAGTTCATTCTTCCCGATTCATGGATGTTGATCACACTGCTCGTTTTGCAGCTCTCCGGGGAGATCCCGATCCTACTCCGTTGCAGGAGAAACTGAACAACCTGGCTGAGCTCATCGCCAAGATTGGTGCTCTGGCCGGTTTGGCTTTGTTCACCGCCCTCATGATTCGCTTCTTCGTGCAACTTGGCACTGGGGAACCCGTCCGGTAAGCGTTTCTCCTTCATCGCCTCGGTTGTTGTCTCAATTTGTTTTCGTAGTACTCCTACCGAGAAGGGTATCGCCTTCACACATATCTTGATCATTTCCGTGACACTGGTCGTCGTGGCCGTTCCCGAAGGTCTCCCGCTCGCTGTGACTCTTGCCCTCGCTTTCGCTACGAAACGAATGACCGCCGAAAATCTCCTCGTTCGTATCCTCGGTTCTTGCGAAACAATGGCCAACGCCTCCGTCGTTTGTACTGACAAAACCGGGACGCTCACACAAAACGTCATGAGCGTTGTCGCTGGCTCGATCGGTATTCACGCGAAATTCGTTCGTAACCTCAAGGAGAACAAGGCCCGTACGAACGCACCCGATCAGGAGCAGGACCAACCCCAGGAACAGGACGTTACCGAGGCCACCGACGAGCCCCAAGTAAATCGGAAACACGCCGACGATTTTTCGATCGAGCAGGATGATATCAACACCGTCCTTTCTCCTCAGCTCAAGCGTTTGTTCAACCAGTCGATCACCATCAACTCCACCGCCTTTGAGGATATCGATCCGGAGACCAAGGAGTTTGCCTTCGTTGGATCCAAGACTGAGACCGCTCTTCTTCAATTTGCCAAGGATCTCGGTTGGGAGAACTGGAAGGAAACTCGCGAGTCGGCTCAGATTATGCAAATGATCCCCTTCTCCAGCGAGCGGAAAGCGATGGGCGTCGTCGTCCGTCTCCAGTCCGGCCGTTACCGGTTGTTCCTCAAGGGTGCATCTGAAATCCTCACTAAGCAGTGCACGCACCACGTTGTTGTCTCCAAGAACCCGGACCATACTCAACACGCCGACTCCGAGATCGAGACCAAGGCAATCGACGAGGTCACCAAGGATAACATCTCAAGGACAATCATTTTCTACGCCAATCAGATGTTGAGGACCATCGCGCTCTGTTATCGGGATTTCGAGTCTTGGCCCCCCACCGGTACCCACTTCCAATCCGCCGATGAAGTTTCGTATGGCGACCTCTCTCACGACTTGACTCTGGTGGCTATCACCGGTATCGAAGACCCCCTTCGTCCTAGTGTCCGCGAGGCTGTCGCCCGCTGCCACTACGCCGGTGTAACTGTCAAGATGTGTACCGGAGATAACGTCCTCACCGCTCGCTCGATCGCCACTCAGTGCGGAATCTACACCGCTGGTGGTATCATCATGGAAGGTCCGGTTTTCCGTGCTCTCGACCCGCAAGAGCGTCTCGAGGTCGTCCCCCGTCTCCAGGTCTTGGCCCGGTCTTCCCCTGAGGACAAGAAGGTTCTTGTTGAAACCCTCCGCTCTCTCGGCGAAATCGTCGGTGTCACCGGCGACGGTACGAATGATGGTCCCGCCCTCAAGACGGCCAACGTTGGGTTTTCCATGGGAATCGCCGGTACTGAGGTCGCCAAGGAAGCTTCTGACATTATTCTCATGGACGACAACTTCGCTTCGATCGTGAAGGCTATCATGTGGGGTCGTTGTGTCAACGACGCCGTTCGCAAATTCCTGCAGTTCCAGATCTCGACCAACATCACCGCTGTAATCATCACCTTCGTATCCGCCGTCGCTTCGAATGAGGAGGAGTCTGTTCTGACTGCCGTTCAACTACTCTGGATCAACATTATCATGGACACTTTCGCCGCTCTCGCCCTCGCTACCGACCCCGCCTCGGAGTCTCTATTGGACAGGAAACCGGATACCCACGGAACACGACTTTTCACTGCTGATATGATCAAGATGATCCTCGGCCAATCGATATATCAGGTCATCATCATCCTCATCTTCCACTTCCTTGGCAACGACATCCTCGGTTACGATCACTCGACGGAGGGCGACCTGATCGTGACGACTCTCGTGTTTAACACCTTCGTCTTCGCTCAGATCTTCAACTCGGTCAACTGCAGGAGGCTCGACAACAAGTTCAATATCTTCGAGGGCATCTTTAGGAACAGGTTTTTCATCTTGATCACTCTTATCGGTACGTCTGTCGCTTGTGCTCCAAAACGTTTTGACACCAACGATGGTTTTCAGAGATTGGTATTCAGGTCCTTATCATGTTCGTCGGCGGTGCCGCCTTCCAAGTCACTCACATTCCCGGTCGAGAGTGGGGCATCTCACTTGCACTTGGCTTCGTGTCCATTCCACTCGGTGTTCTCATCCGATGCATTCCTACTCCACCACTTGAACGCGCCTTCATCAAGCTGAGGATCATGAGCCCTGACGAGGCTCTCCCCACCACCAAGCCTGACACCGCTGAATGGAACCAGGCCATCTCCAAGGTTCGGGATAACTTGTCGTTGTTCTCTAGCCTCCGGGGTGGACGCGTCAATGCATCTTCCTTCATCGTCAAGAGCAGGAAGTTGAGGATTCCCAAGGGAGATCGGGTCGCTCTGTAAGTCGTTTGGTAATTCCATCCAGAATATTCTTAACACATGGAATCAGGCCTTCTCTTATGACCATGGTGCCTACCCTCATCGCCTCTTCGGTTGGCGCTGGATGGACATCATCAGGAATTGGTCTTTCAGACCCTGCTCAGAACGACCCATCAAGGTCGTCCGCCGCTTTGTGGGAAGGAAAGATCCAGCTCCACCCGGATACGAGGCCCGACGACCCTGCTTATCAGAGGTGGGGCCCCAAGCAACGCGGGGAGTCACCGGTCTAGGCGTGAACATTCAATCTGGTGTTTTTCTTACGAGCCCCGAAATCTATATAATTCTCACGACGCAACACGCCCGCCCCTGGCCGACATATCCTTGCACCACACCCCTCTGTTTCACCTTCGCAGTGTTGCGACCGGACGAGCATCTGGCGACCGCGCTTCCTCATAGAATAGTTCATCTTCTGATCCAGAGTCGCCCTCACCATCCCGGCTCATGTCCAATAGAACAGCATTGTCCCCCCCCCGCCTACCCCTCAACAATCGTCGATATCCGCCCCTCTCCACTTGTGGCTCGTTGAACGAATATTATTCACGAATTAATTCTCCATCACAGCACACCTATCATTCGCAACTACGCTGTCCTGATGCACTTCTCTCTTTTCCGTATCTACTCAGTACGAATGGTACACTCACCCTCCGAACATAACGTGGTTTTTATTCTCTCCTCTTCTTGGGTCTCATAACCCCCACGCGTATATATTTTGGCATATGTTTGCGATCGCAATCAAGCATGATCGTTTGAACCACAAACGCCATCTGAGCCGCGAAACCCGACTCGGCAAGCTTGACCTTGTTCCGTGTCCTATCCACACATCGCCCCGTGCCCCATTATCTACCATCCTCCGGCTACGTAGCATGGATGCGAACGAGATGTTTCTTGGCCCGTGAGGGTCGGTGATCGGGGATGTGGGGAGCGGTAGCGACTGATGGTGATTTTCGAGCCTGTTCGTTTGTTCTTCCGGTCGCCATTCCTTGATAGTTGCTAGACCCCGGTCGTAGGGTCGGTGATTGGGGGTGTGTGGCGGAGGGAGTAAGACGAGGAACGGGGGTGATCGGTGGCTTTTCATCTCGTTCACTTTTGTGGCGCTTACAATTTTCCCCCTTGGCTTGTTGGATAACAAATCCCCTTGGAACGACCGCGGTCCCGGTGCTCGTACCGATCCTGGAGTCAGCAGGGGTATACGCATTCCCGTGCTACCCATCAAGCTGCGGTCGGTTATCTGACTATCACGTCAGGGACCAAGAGCCGTCAGCCCATGCCGTGGCTCTCCCTAACCCAAACGCGCTGTTCTATCCGGAATGGGTTTTTCTCAGTCTGCTCCGACGCTTCATCTACGCGACCGGTACGTGTTACAGAAAACCGAATCGGTTCACGACGGACCCTTCTCCTTCAACAATGATTCAGGGTACCGAGCCTCGGGCCTCCCGGTTATCTTCTCGTGATTCGTTTTGGGTTGAATGGTCGATCCCCTTTGCCACAGGCCTCCAGAACGCGCCCCTACGTCTCGTTTCCCGAGTTTCTCTCTCCTCTACTTGATTCTGCCGGCGAAAACGTCCGCCGGGGCGTCCTTTCTAGAGGTCGTTCGGCACAGTCGCGTAATTCAATGCAGGCTGCACGTTCCCCGTGGGAATAGTAGGAACCTTCAAACGGGTTGACGCTCAACGCTCGGCCACACCCCTGGCGTCCTCCTCCGTCCCCATCATCAGCCCCGACCACCGTTCGCAATCCAGCCCATCACAAGGAGCCATGGATTCGTCCACAGCACTCGATAGTGGTTTCCAACAGTCAGCGATGTCAGACATCGATTTACTGGTGAATGCCGCACTCTGCGCCCGCACCGGGACTTACGTCTTCCCGCTCACCCAAACCATGTGTGATAACGGGTAAGTTTCTTTCGTCTCTGGCCCCAGAATCCGACTCAACGAACACCTCACATAGCAAATCTGGCGTGTCGACCGGCGACGTACGTCCACAGGTTCGCCGCGCACCGCGATCTGGTACTGATGTCGGTGATAGCCAGGGAAAGCTGGAAGCACTCTGGCAGGAGCGCTCCTAGAACATCCTCCGCGATATCGTCCACGTAAACCACCACCTCTCCCAAAACGCGGTCCCATCTACAACGTCCCCGTCGAAATCCTCCTCAGAGTCTTCCAACTCGTCGCACCTCCACGCACCCGAGAGAGCCTGTACGACCTCTCGAAGTTGACCCACGTTTGCCGATTCTGGAGGATGGCATTGATCAGTCAGCCTCGGGTGTGGTCCGCGGTCTTCATAACGCAACGGGATCGTCGGAGTTTTATCGAGGTGTGCCTCGAGAGAAGTCGTCCCGTTACGTTGGATGTTACGGTGGAGGCTGGCAAGTTAGGTCGCACCCACTCGGGTTGTACATGCGATAAGGGAGGTCGAGGGAAACTGATGCCCAACGAGAGGATTCCTTGCGAGTGGCACTTCCAATTCGAACCTCTCGCCGAGACCAAACATTCTAGCCGCATCCGTGGGTTGGACATCAATTTTGACGGAGAATGGGCACCTTCGGCGGGGAGAACGAGGTTCGCCTTGGGAAGCTGTCGGTTTTTCACCTCGTCCTTCCCTCGACTCGTCACCCTCACATGGAAGAACGAGGGAACGAACCATGCCGACCACCTATTCTCCACCCCACCCTTCGTTCCTACTTTACGCTCCCTGACCTACGTGGGGGGCTGGAGCAGCTTAATCGCCCAGGTCAACAACCTGACCTCCTTCGTCTTCGATAGTGACTCCCGGCCCTGGGGAACCAATACGGAGGCTTTTCGGATGTTCATGCGTGGCAACCGCTCTCTCGAATCGCTATACTTGAAGTGGATCGATTTCGAGGGTGACGCGAAGGGTCCTCCTGTCCACCTTTTGAACCTCAAGTCGTTGAACGTTGGCTTCCCTCTCAAAAGGTTGTCAACCGTCATTCGTGTCCCTGCGTTCCAACGACTCTCTTCACTTCGAATCTCATCGGAGGACGCCGATATGTATACACTATCCGCTACCGGAGACGGGATCGAATTCACTGCCGAATGCGGCCTGCGCGATTTTGCGGAGACCTGGGAGGACCTTACCGGATATGCGAAACCAATCATACGCCACGTCCGCCTCTATGATGGGCCGGAACCCATCGACCATTGTTGTAGTGACAACACCACGGTCGTTTTACTGATGTTGGATGCCCAAACTCTGGAGGTGGGCTTTAACTACGTATTGGGATGGTACGGGAGTTTCTGGGAGGACTTGAAGCAGCTCGGGCCGCAACTGAAGACGATCCGTTTCGAGGTTTCAGGGGATATGGAGCCGTGCCCTGATGATGGGTGTGCGCTTGACGATTGGGATGATGACGTGTGGGACAGCATTGAGGACCTGGTGAAGTACCGGTTTGACAAGGGGCGACCGTTTTCCACGATTGAGAGGCTGGCGGTTAGTGAGGGCGAGCGGGAGAACAGGTTGCAGGCTTATGTGTGGAGATGCTTTTATGGTAGTCGCAAACTTGGCCAATACGTCCGGTCCGTATAGGTCTTTTTTTTTTTGTCTCACTAGGGTTTTCTCTCGGGTGAACGAATTCATAAGTAAACGAGTTTTTAAACAACATCCACATGCGGGGCCGCAAGCACTGAAGTACTGAGGCCTGACGCGTGACGTATTGGGGTCGATGTGAGAAAACGTGGAAGCATGTCGGCTGATCCCGTGGACCGCCAAGTAGCAAAATCCCACTCAAGCCCCCTGAGCCGATTTACTTTCAAGTGCTTTCTTGAAGACCCAGCACTCGCCCTTGGTTACTCCCCTCGGTCATGCGGTGAAATTCCGTCGTCGAGACCGCTCGGAAAATAATGGATAGAATGGACCGATACAGTAGAAATGACATAGACGGTATTAATGCACATACAACACGTCTGTGCACGGATCTTGAAATGGATCGAAATTGAAGGAGGAGGATCGTTGCACGGGGTAGCAGAAATAAGTAAAAAAGCGCGCAACGCTCTGATGGCCCTCCGTCCTGTCAGCATTGAAACGACTTCGACTGTACCAACATCTGTCCATTCAACATTCACACTTGATACATATACCTTGTCTCGTTTTTTTCCTCGGTGATGTTGTCGAGAGATTCCGGCAATTGATTTTAAGACCTTACAAGGCTTTGTAAGTACGTGGCCGGGTCGTATGTGGTAAAAGGTTTCCCACATTTACCCGGGGTGAGGGCGGCTTTTTCAATTCCAGTAAACACTAGATAATAACATTTCTGAACACTAGATAGTGCAGCTGGAGGAAAGAGAGAGATAAGGTGAACACACTCAGCGAAGAGAAAAAAGCCGAGACGAAGGAAATACTACAAGCGATCAAATAAGAACAAACAGATGGATAAGTGTCTGCGAATATGAGAACGTCATAAATTATCAACAGCATGGCCTATGTTGTTGTCATCATAGTCGTCGCCGTCGGGGACATCATTCCGGGCAAGCCTGTTGGGGGTACCAGCATCCTTGGCGGTATCGGTCATATTGATAACATCCTTGGTAGCCCAATGTTCAAGCAAGTTGAGCATATCCCTGGGCTCCATTTGGCCGTACAAACTCAAGGAGTAGGCAACGAGGCCAGAAACGTGGGCGGCAGCCATGGACGTCCCGGACAACAGATGCACTAGTCACCCTCATCTATTTCAACCATATGCACACGATATGAGGCCAGGCGAGGCCGCGCGACGTTTGTCCACATTCGTCAACCAGCCTCGAGGGACTTTTTAATGGGGTCGATGCTTCACAAGGTAGAAGACGATCGCGATTGTAATTACACAAATGGGGGAACTACAGTACCCGACGTGATCTATCGCCGCGGTTTTTGCTGATGCCATAAACTTCACAGCCATTCGAGTGCGTGTCCCAACGAAGACGACCGTCCGAATGGCCCTTCCTCAACGAAGAACTGATAACTGTTGGCGCTGAACGTGCATCTCCGCGGGTCAATGACAGCTAAGGCCTTGCACTCGGCCCCATTAGGAGCGTAGTCAAAAGTGCTGCCGATTTCGGTGAAGTGGGAAGACTCATGAATAAGAGTTCCTGACTTGGTAAAGGTACCGGTGGTGGGGGCGTTCCAGAAGGCACCGCAGATATTGATCCGTCCGAACACGTCGGGGTCTGATCAAGAGATCTGTCAGTGACCAAATAACAGTAATCTCACGATTGAAAGATATACGCACTGACGTATGCGAAGGCGTCAGTACGACTGCAGCTGCAGTCATAGACGAAGCTCGAGAAAGGGTAGATCCCCATCATCCGGAAGGTTTCCTGGACGATGACCTTGCGATAAAAGGTGTATTCACCGAACCAGGTAATGTATCGGCGCGGGGGATGCTCATCGTCGATATTATCAAGGAATTCGAAGGCTTCCCTGGCAAGGACCTGGGCACCCATGGCGGCGACGAAGATATCAAGTTTCTGTTCCGACGAGCAGTTTTCGGTGAGAGCCCGCTTGTTGTGGATGCGGGAGACAGCGAGGTTACCAGAGAGGGTAACCTCAGCAATATCCTCAACAGTGGCGTAGAGGTCTTTGGGGGTGCCATCAACATCGATATAGGTGAAGAGGCTCAATGGCTCAATGGAGTAGTTTCCAGCACCAGATTGAGTGAAGTTGTACGCGGCGGAGACTAGGATGATCATTCCATGAGATAGTGGCCAAGTCAAAAGTGATCAAGGACCCCACTTACGATCATGAGTGACATCGATGGAAGCGCCAGCAACGAGAACGGTGAAAACGCTGGGGTCGTCAAGGCCAGCGGCGTATGTAGAGTTGTAATTGACCTAGAAATGGAAACCGAAAGCATGAGCACAGGTGTTGACAGGCAGCACGCATGATTTACCATGGCGCCGTTGAACAATGGGCGAGAGCCAGCGGGATTAGTGATGACGAAGGCGTTCTCGGGGAAGGGGTCCAAGACTCCACGGGGGTCATTGAGGAGTTTGAGGGACTCGTCACCGGTGTTGACGATGGTCGTTGTGACCTTCAAGTTCTCCAGTCCATCAACATTGACACTGAGGGTTGAGGTCTTGACGGACAAGCTGGGGGCAGCGGAGACAGCAACCGCAGAGGCGACGAGGGTGGTGAGGGAAGCACGGAGGGAAAAAGAGAACATTGTGGTGCAGGTGGCGAAGGCGGTTGACGAGAAGGGTCCAATAAAAGCTTGGGCCTAACCGTGAGGGTCATCGCCAAACCGCAAGAATAGTTGAATAGTCAATGGATAGAAGCAAGTTGGAGCATGTGGCAGGTCGGAAGCATGGGGACCGACAATCCGTTGCCGCTGAAGAGACGAACGCGGTGTTGCTCCGGTTCAAGCCAAGCGATCGCCTAATAGGCTTTGTTTGATTGTCGCCTTGCTTCTGTAGGAAAAGCGACGTGGTATCTTTTAGGTGATCTTGTCCACAGCGCGGTGTTTACCGTGATTTTCGGTCCCAACCCACCCCAGAAGTGTTACCTATTAACTCTTCGCGTTCAGACAGGGTCACCGAACCCGACTGATGGCATCGACACTCGCCTCGAGTTCTTCATCGGATCTATCTCCATGCCCCCCGCTTTATCTCTGTTCCACGCATGTGTATCTTGTAGGTTATCCGCGACAATCCATGTTTTGGTACCCTCAATCCGCCGTACGACGTTCAAAGTGTGATATGTGCCTGGAAGAGGCTCGTTAATGATGCGAAGAACCCCTGTAAATGGCGATTCCTGGTTAGATCCCTCGTTCATGTCAAGCACCCGGAGCGCGTTGCACGTTGATTTCGATAGCCAACGGATCCCTCGGACGAAGAAAGCACGGCTTGCGATGGGGAGATATCGATCCCCTACCCCATCCCTTTCCGCTGCAGTTGGTCGTACCCACCATGAATTGTTCGTCTCGTGCGACCGAGCTCACCTACCCCCAACCTCTTCGCGAATTTTTTCGATGAAAAAGTTCAAGTTGTATCGATGCATAATGCTGCTAAACAATCCGAGCGGCCTCTGTGTCAACAAAAATCCCTTGGACGACTTCGGCCGCTCCTTCTAGGCAAGTGATGAACCCAGTTGTCGAAAGAATCCTATCGAGGTTGGAACAGTGGGCGGCGAGTGGACTGCCTTCCGTACTTGTGCTTACCTTAGCACCTCCGACAGAGCCACAGAAGGGATGGTCGCGCAGTCATTGGTGTATTTAACGGTGCTCATCCATTCCTACGAAATGATCAGTGTCGTGCGATGGAGTCGACACATTCTGGTCGCCACACCTTTATATCGACTTCGGGATATCCCCAAGTCTTCTGGATGAAAGGGACATTGGTGGATTCCCTACTTTCCTCAGAGTCGAACTTGGTAACGTAGCCTGTGAGCGAGTCCAAAAAGCTGCGAACAGCCT
>Ga0307517_10011570_pt1 | contig 12213 bp, 18 predicted proteins | sample 23_EM_MG_FD_194515 | JGI IMG/M metagenome (GOLD analysis project Ga0307517, IMG submission 194515) | Populus trichocarpa ectomycorrhiza microbial communities from riparian zone in the Pacific Northwest, United States - 23_EM | ecosystem: Host-associated > Plants > Roots > Unclassified | place...
TGAGGGGGGAGGATGGGCTCTGGTTTAGAGGGGTTTGATTTTTCCCATGAGGGGGTGAAGCGGGTCGTTGGATTGTTTATAGTTTTGTTCACGCCATAGCTAGCGCTCCACGCGGTTTCTTGTACTTTAACAACGAATACATGATTACAAAAAAAAAGAAAAAAAAAGAGAAAAAAAGAAAAAAAAGCCCCTCATTTCCTTAGGGGGGATGTCATGGCACTCGACCTCTTCACCCCTGATGGTTTCTTTAACCCCTCCACCACTGGCTTTACGATAATCAACTCCTACAGCACCAATGGTCGCTCCAACAACACTCGCTCTGTTCCACCTGACATCATCTTCCCGTCCAGTCCCCTTCCCACCCTGACCCTTGGTGACCTGAACATCCATCACCCCACGGCTGACCCACGTAGAGTCTTCAAAGAAGACGAGATTGCCACCTCGTCCCCGTACCTCGACAGGCCGACAGACCTAGGGTTCTCCCTCCTCAACACCCCGCGTGTCTTTACTCGGTTCTCCATGTTGCTCAGTGGACGCCCCGGCGTCCTCGACCACGCCTTTGCCTGTCTCCTCCTCGCACCATATCTTTCAGAGTGGTCTGACCCTCTTCCCTCTACCGGTTTTTACCATATCCCGATCCTTCTCCGCTTTGAGGCCCCCTTGTTTCGAGCTCCCCCCCCGACCCCCAATTGCGCCCTAACCGACTTGGCCAGTTTGGAAACTTCCCTGAAATTCAGGACTATGTCGCCCCCTCTCCCCCTCCCTACTACGCCCTCCCTGGGCATCTGGTTCAGCACCAACCTAGGCAGAGTTACGTCCCAATTTGCGCTGCACACCCCACTTAAGAGGGTGACCTAGCGATCCAAGCCTTGGTGGTCAGAGCTTTTGTCAATGCTCAGGAAGGCCTACAACTGCGCTCTCCGCTCCTCGAAATGGGACCGTTTTGATGCCACCCGCCTCGCCTCCACAAGGGCGGCGAGGTCCACCTATTTCAAGGCCATCAAGAAGGCAAAGAGGGATCACTGGGCCTCCTTCTTGCCCTCCGCGACCCCCCACACTGTGTGGACGGCCAAGAAGCTCGCCTTCGGCCACCCTCCTTCCCGTTTCCTGGAGCTCCCGGGCGCCTCCACTCCGCCTGAACTCAATCAGGTGCTCCTCAACTATTTTTTCCCCGGCGAACCGGCCAAGTTTCTTGACACCATCCTGCTCCCGTTCAGAGACTGCCTCCCCTTGGCAGCGGACGAGGTCGGCAGGGCCCTAGCCCGTTCCTCCCCATCATCGGCCCCAGGGCCGACATGACCCCCAACTCGGTATGGAAAAGGGCGCACCGTGTAGCCCCTCATCTCATCCATGACCTACTCGCCCCTTTGATAGTCTACGGATCCCACCCCTCACCCTCAAAAAGGCCGATGGCATCGTGCTCGACAAGCTCAGGAAGCCCTCCTACGACTCCCCCTCATCTTTCCGCGTCATAGTCTTATTCCAGACCTTTGCGAAAATCCTCGAGAGGATAATGAATTTGAGACTCTCCTCTGTGGCCCAGGCAACTGGCCTCCTCAACCCGCACCAATGCGGCTCGCTGGCTTGTCTCTTGGCCTCAGACGCAGTCACTACCCTCACCCATGAGGTGAAGACTCTCCAGATGGCTGGGAGGAAAGTCTCCACTCTGTTTCTAGACATAAAGGGGGGCTTCGACAATGTCAAACCCGCCACCCTCTGTGGCATGCTTAGAGCCAAAGGGGTCAACCCGTATCTTGTGTCCTGGACCAAGTCTTTCCTCACTGGTAGGTCATGCCAGCTCCAATACCAGGGATCCCCCAAAGTGTTCGCCTCTGTTTCAGTGGGCGCCCCCCAGGGGTCCCCAGTCTCTCTGCTGTTGTTTGTTATTTACGTTTCCCGCCTCTACTGTGAGATCCCCCATGGTCTCTCACTCTCTTATGTGGACGACTTCGGTCTGACCGTGTCTTCTGCGTCCTATCGGCGCAACATCCAGATCCAACAGAAGGAGTATGCCAGGCTGAAGGCCAGAGGGGCCAGGCTGGGCGTCGGCTTCTCAGTCCCCAAGACGGAGCTCATCTACTGGCCCACAAATAGGGACAGAGACCCCATCTCCAATGCTACGATCCACTTGGATGGGTCGGTTTTCGCGCCCAAGGTTGAGGTCAGGTGGCTAGGTTACTGGTTCACCCCCTCGGTCTCCACTACCCCCCACTTCGTCAAAAGGCTGGCCAAGGCCCAGGTGGCCTTTGTGGCGATCAAACGACTCTGCCCTCCAGGGATCGGCCTCCCTCCCTTCCTCTGCCACAGACTGGCCTTCTCCCTCCTCTTCCCTATCCTCAGCTACAGCGCGGACGCCTTCTTGCCCACCATCCACATGACCAGGAAGCTCTCCGCGTTCTGGCACAAGGTCCAGAGATGGACAACCAACTGCTTCATGTGTACCCCCACCGACATCCTGGCCATCGAGGCCTGCCTCCCACAGCTCGAGCTTCTCCTAACGTACAAGCGGCGCCTGGCCTACCTTAGAATACTTTCCTCCCCCCCAGAAATCAAGCCTGCAACCGCAAGGCTCCCCCCCTCTGTGCAAACTCCATCCCTTCACCGCCACTCACCCGACCACAGGGCCCTAAGCGCAAGAAATGTAGGCAGTCGTCTACCCCTCCCGTTGATCCAGCCAAGACCTCGTTCCAAGAACCGGGCCCACCTCCTCCTCGACGCCCTCCCGCACTCCATGCTGTTCCTTCTGGGCCCCGATGGACTTGGCCCCCTTCCTGTCGCCTCCCAACACTTACTCTGCAAGTCCTACCCCGAGCCCCCCCCGGGCCACGCCTACCACCAACTAAGGCTCCAGTGCAAGAGCCTTCTCATGGAAGAATGGGACAAGGCCACGCCGGATCCAACCAGATACACATACTGTAACGGGGTCTTGGCACTGGACGTTAGTCCAATGCACACAACGACAGGAAGGTCCTAAACAATAACACACGTCTAGCGTGAGGGTTCTGAGATGACAAGCTCAGGTCAAGGCTGATCGTGTAACGATAGATCAGGGTCAGGGTTCGTGGGTTCTTGGCGTGGAACTTGGAGATCAGAATAGAAAACGTTATATTCTGAAGTACAAGAGTCGTGAAAGAAATACCAGGTAGCGTAAAGAATGAAGGAAATAGGGGCTTTTTTTTTTTTTTTTTTTTTTTTTTAATATAATAAAATTATTTGTTTAAGGTACAAAAATTCGGGTGGAGCGCTAGCTATGGCGTAAACAAAACCTGTAATCAATCCAACGACCTGCTTCACCCCCTCATGGGAAAAATCAAACCCCTCGAGACCAGAGCCCATCCTCCCCCCCTATAGCACCTAAGACGAACGCAAGACGAAGCAATACCTTCCTCCAGACACGTAAGGAAAAACAAGTATAGAATCGAAAACAGGGAAAGACACAAAGCCTTCGGCGGGCCCCCCACAACAAAAGAAAAGATTGTAACGGCACCAAGTGCCGACGGAGAGGGAAGATAAAACTACTGTTGCCGGATGCCTAACGGTATGTCCCCTCCCTATGCGGCTGCGGGGCAGGCGTTAGTCACTGGGCAGGCTTTAGTCACGGGGCAGGCGTTAGTCATGGGCGGAGTGCACGGAAAATCGGTGACACTTGGGACTTTAGCATAGGCCAAGGAGGTAGTGCTATACTATGACATAGTGTAACCAAATGCGAGGTTTGCGACCGTAGAGTAAATCACAGGAGCGGATGAGGAGGGCGAGGGGAGCCACCCGGTGAGGAGAGCCACTCAGCAGTGGAGGTGCCAGCTGTCGTGAGGGGTGGTCGGGTGCCAGCCAAGGAGGCAGATAAGGTGCCAGCTAAGGAGGGGTGTAGCAGTAGGGTGCAGGCGGATCTAACGCCTGGGAAGCGGGAGAGGGGCGGTTTGCGGAGGACCAAGAAGTACGAACACGGAGGACGGAGAAGAGGTCACGATTTTTCGACGCCGACCGTACTAACCGAGCAACTCAGGAGAGAGTGCAATACCAGAGAGCAGAGCCACCAGGGCAACTACTTCACCGATAGCCCGAAACTAGGGACCATGTATTGACGATGGAAGGAGGCTCGCCGACCGTGCAAAGCGCCAAGCGAGACGCGTCGCGAAGTGCGCCGTAAAGGGTAGGAACAACAACGGGAGCGTGCTCAACGAAGACGAACGGAACCAGAAAGGAATCCATAACCACCGGGAGGGGAGGCCAAAGGCCCCAGAGAACGTAGAGAGATGAAGGCGTGATAAACCCCCGAGCAGTTGCCACGGACGGGGTAGATCAGAGGCGGAGGACACTCTCACGATTATTTCCCATGGTGTTGAGATTTCAATCGCTGGAGGTGGAGCGGAAGGAAATAGGGGGGTTTTTTTTCTCTTTTTTTAATTTTTTATTTTCTTTATTTTATATCATATATTCGTTGTTAAGGTACAAGAAATCACATGGAGCGCTAGCTATGGTGAAAACAAAACCCAAAATCCAAAACGAACTAACCAAGGAAACATCCGGCACACAACTCTCTTGAACTGGGGTCCGTACCGGTCCCAGGCCCACATACGGGCACGAAATTAAACCAAGTAAACCAAGGAAAAGGCTTCCTTCAACCAGCGGACTGCACGAAAAACCAAAAAACATAAACCTAGCTCTTCTGAGACGACATAAAATAACCAAAGGAGACTACATTAGACGAGCGGGAAGAAATGGAAGAAACAGTGGACGTTGGGTGGGAAAACACGCCCGGGGGGAAAGCTGTAGCGATAGACTTGATGAAGCGGGCGAGGGCGGCCAGGAGGCCGGCTGAGGACCAGACGGGGGCGTCGGGGCCAATGTCAAGGACCCCCTGAAGGTGGCGGGTCCTTGCAGGGTCTTTTGCCGTGCAGCGGAGGATGGCGTGCTCGAACGTCTCGGGGGCGCTAAGGCAACTGGGGCAGGTCGTGGGGGCGTCAGAGTCCCAAGATGGGTGGGTGCGGAGGTAACTCTTCCCGGATCTCATCCAGTGGAGTCGGCCCGCGGTAAACTTGTCTAAGCCCATGAATGGGTGGGGCTTCAGCGAGGGTTGGTAAGGGTATCTGGCCGGGTCTGGCGCAGCTTTACCCCATTCTTCCATGAGGAGGTTCTTGCATTTAAGCTTGAGTTGCGGGTAGGAGCGGCCCGGGGGGGGCTCGGGATAGAACTCGCTAAGCAAGTGCTGGGAGGTGACTGGGAGGGCATCAAGCCCATTGGGGCCCAGAAGGAAAAGCATTGAGTGTGGGTGGGCGTCGAGGGGGAGGTGGGCCCTATTCTTCGAGGGTGGTCTAGGTTGGAGCCATGGGAGGGGCAGACGACTGCCCGCATTCTTCGCGCTAAGGGCCCTGTGGTCTGGCCAGTGGCGATAAAGAGAAGGAGTTTGAACTGAGGGGGGGAGTCTTGCGGCCGCAGGGTTGATCTCTGGGGGGGAACAAAGAATCCTGAGATGGGCCAGACGTCGTTTATACGTAAGGAGAAGTTCGAGCGGTGGGAGGCAGGCCTCAACGGCCAGGATGTCAGTGGGGGTGCACATGAAGCAGTTCGTCACCCACCTCTGGACCTTGTGCCAAAATGCGGAGAGCTTCCTGGTCATGTGGACTGTGGGCGAGAAGGCGTCCGCACCATAGCTGAGGATGGGAAAGAGGAGAGAAGAGGCAAGTCTGTGGCAGAGGAAGGGGGGGAGCCCGATCCCAGGAGGGGAGAGACGTTTGACCGCCACGAAGGCCGGCTGGGCTTTGGCCAGCCTTTTGACGAAATGGGGCGTCATGGAGATCGAGGGCGTGAACCAGTAGCCCAGCCACCTGACCTCTGCTTTAGGCGTGAAAACCGACCCATCCAGGTGGATCGGAGCATTGGAGATGGGGTCCTTATCCCTGTTCGTGCGCCAGTGGATAAGCTCTGTTTTGGGAACCGAGAAACCTACGCCAAGCCTAGCCCCTTTGGCCTTGAGCCTGGCATACTGCGTCTTCAAGATCTGGATGTTGCCCCGATATGACGATAAGGATACGGTTAGACCGAAGTGGTCCACGTAGGAGAGTGAGAGACCCTCGGGCATCTCGCAGTGGAGGCGGGAAACGTAAATAACAAACAAAAGCGGCGAGACCGGGGACCCCTAAGGGGTGCCACCCGACACTGGGGCGAACACTTTGGGGGACCCCTGGTATAGGAGCCGGCAGGACCTGCCAGACAGGAAAGACTTGGTCCAGGACACAAGATACGGGTTAACCACTTTGGCTCTTAGCAAGCCGCAGAGGGTGGAGGGGTTGACATTGTCGAAGCCCCCTTTTATGTCCAGAAAGAGAGTGGAGACCTTCCTTCCAGCCATCTGAAGGGTCTTCACCTCGTGGGTGAGGGTGGTGACTGCGTCCGAGGCCGACAGGCCGGCTAGCAAGCCGCATTGGTGTGGGTTGAGGAGGCCAGTTGCACGGGCCACGCAGGAGAGTCTTGAATTCATTATCCTCTCGAGGATTTTCGAAAAGGTCTGGAGTAGAACTATAACGCGGAAAGAGGAGGGGGAGTCATAAGAGGGCTTCCCGGGCTTGTCGAGTACAATGCCATTGGCCCTATTGAGGGTGAGGGGGTGGGACCCGTAGATTACTAAGGGTGCGAGAAGGTCGTGGATGAGGTGAGGGGCCACACAATGCACCCTTTTCCATACCGAATTGGGGATCGCGTCAGGCCCTGGGGCCGATGACGGGGGGTAGCGGGCCAGAGCGCTGCTGACTTCGTCGGCTGCTAGAGGGAGGCACTCTCTGAACGGGAGCAGGATGGTGTCATGTGTCTCGGCTGGTTCACCGGGAAAGAAATGGTCGAGGAGTGCCCTGTTGAGTTCGGGTGGCGTAGAGGCTCCCGGGAGTTCAGGGAAGCGGGGGGGAGGGCGTCCGACAGCGAATCTCTTGGCTGTCCACACAGTCTGAGGGGTTGCTGAGGCTAAGAAGGAGGACCAGTGGTCCCTTTTCGCCTTCTTTATGGCTTTGAAGTAGGCAGATCTCGCCACCCTTGCCGAGGCGAGGAGGGCTGCATCCAAACGGTCACGCTTTGAGGAGCGGAGAGTGAAGTTGTAGGCCTTCCAGAGCATCGACAGAAGCTCCGACCACCAAGGCTTGGATCGATATGTCACCCTCTTCAATGGGATGTGCAACGCAAATTGGGAAGTGACTCTCGCTAGGTTGGTGCTGAACCAAATATCCAGGGAGTGTGTGGTGGGGAGGAGGGGGGGGGGCGAGATGGTTGTGTTTTTCAGGGAGGATTCCATGGTTGCCCAATCGGACAGGGCCCAGTTGGGGGTCGGGGGGGGGGGGGGGCACGAAACGAAGGAAATAGGGGGTTTCTTTTTTTATTTTATTTTTAATATCATGTATTCGTTGATTTAAGGTACAAGAAACAGTGTGGAGGACTAGCCATGACCGAAACAAAACCTGTAAACAATCCAACGACCCGCTTCACCCCCTCATGGGAAAAATCAAACCCCTCCAAACCAGAGCCCATCCTCCCCCCTCATAGCACCTAAGACGAAAGCAAGACGGAGCAATACCTTCCTCCAGACAGGTAAGGAAAGACAAGTGTAGAAAAGAAACCAGGGAAAGACACAAACCCTTCGGCGGGCCCCCCAAAACAAAGGAAAAGAATCTTACAGCACCAAGTGCCGACGGAGAGGAAAGATAAAACTACTGTTGCCGGATGCCTGAACAATAACCCCTACCTAATCGGCTGGGGGGTAGGCGTTCATCACGGGCGGACTGCCCGGAAAATCGGCGATGCTTCGGACTTTAGCATGAGCCAAGGAGGTAGTGCTATACCATGACACAGCGTAACCTAATGCGAGGTTTGCGACCGTAGAGTAAATTGCAGGAGCGGGAGGAGGACGAGGTGAGTCACCCAGCGAGGAGAGCCACTCAGCAGTGGAGGTGCCAGCTATCGTGAAGGGCAGTAGGTTGTCAGCCGAGGAGGCCGATAAGGTGCCAGCTAAGGAGGGGTGTAGCAGTACGGTGCAAGCGGATCTGACGTGTGGGAAGCGGGAGGAGGAGGGCTCGCCAAACAACCAAGAAGTATGAACAGGGAGGACGGAGACGGGGTCACAGTTTTTCGAAAGCCGACTGTACCGATCCTGCAACTCAGGAGAGAGTGCAATACCAGCCAGCAGGGCCACCAAGGCAACTACTTCACCGATAGTCTGAAACTAGCAACCGTGTGTTGACGGAGGAAGGAGGGTTGCCGACCGTGCAAATCGCTAAGCGAGATGCGTCGCGAAGTGCGGGGTCAAGGGTAGGAACATCAACGCGAGCGTGCTCAACGCAGACGAACGGAACCAGAAAGGAATCCATAACCTCCGGGAGGGGAGGCCAAAGGCCCCAGAGAAAGTAAAGGGATGCAGGCGTGATAAACCCCCAAGCAGTTGCCACGGACGGGGTAGATGAGAGGCAGAGGACACTCTCACGATGATTTCCTATGGTGTTGAGATTTCAATCGCTGGAGGTGGAGCGGACGAGAAAGATAAAGGAAATAGGGGGCTTTTTTTTTCTTTCTCATTTTTTTTTCTTTTTTTTTTTATATCATATATGCGTTGTTAAGGTACAACAAATCGCATGGAGCACTAGCTATGGGGAAAACAAAACCCAAAAGCCAAAACGAACTATCAAAGGAAAAATCCGGCACCAAAAACTCTTCAACTGGGGTCCGTACCGGTCCCAGGCCCACATACGGGCGCGAAATTCAAACAAGTACATCAAAGGAAACCCTCCCTAAACCAGCGGACAGCATGAAAAACAAAAACCTAAACCTAGCTCTCCTGAGACGACATAAAATAACCAAAGGAAACTACATTGGATGAGCAGGAAGAAATGGAGGAAGCAGCGGACGTTGGGGGTGAGAACATACGCGGGGGGAAAGCTGTAGCTGTAGATTTGATGAAGCGGGCGAGGGCCCCCAGGAGGGCGCCTGAGGACCAGACGGGGGCCTCGGGTCGAATGTCCTGGACCGCCTGAAGGTGGCGGATCCTGGCAGGCTCCTTGGCCGAGCAGCGGAGAATGGCGTCCTCGAACGTCTCGGGGGCGCTCAAACAACTGGGGCAGGTGGTGGGGGTGTCGCTGTCTCAAGAGGGGTGGCCGCGGAGGTAGCTCTTACCAGATCTCATCTGGTGGAGGCGGCCTGCGGTGAACTTGTCCAGGCCCATAAACGGATGGGGCTTTAGCGAGGGCTGGAAAGGGTACCTGGCTGGATCGGGCGCGGCCTTGTCCCATTCTTCCATGAGGAGGTTTTTGCACTTAAGTTTAAGCAGCGGGTAGGAGCGGCCCGGGGGGCACTCGGGGTAGAACTCGCTGAGCAAGTGTTGGGAGGTTACTGGGAGGGCATCAAGCCGATCAGGGCCCAGGAGGAACAACATAGAGGGGGGGAGAGCATCGAGGGGGAGGTGGGCCCTGTTTTTCGAGGGTGGTCTGGGCTGGATCCACGGAAGGGGTAGACGACTGCCCGCTTTCTTTGCGCTTAGGGCCCTGTAGTCTGGCGAGTGGCGGTGAAGGGAGGGAGTTTGCACCGAGGGGGGAAGCCTTGCGGTTGCAGCGTTGATCTCCGGGGGGGAGCACAGTATCCTAAGGTGGGCCAGTCGGCGCTTATATGTGAGGAGGAGCTCGAGCGGTGGGAGGCAGGCCTCGATGGCCAGGATGTCGATGAGGGTGCTCACGCAGCAGTTTGTCATCCATCGCTGGACCTTGTGCCAGAACGCGGATAACTTCCTCGTCATGTGGACTGTTGGCAGAAAGGCGTCGGCGCCGTAGCTGAGGATGGGAAAAAGAAGGGAGGAGGGAAGTCTGTGACAGAGGAAAGGGGGGAGGCCGATCCCTGGAGGGGAGAGTTGCTTGACCGCCACGAAGGCCGCCTGGGCTTTGGCTAGCCTCTTGACGAAGTGGGGGGTAGTGGAGATCGAGAGGGTGAACCAGTAGCCTAGCCACCGGACCTCTCCCTTTTGTGTTAAAACCGACCCATCCAGGTGGATCAGGGCATTGGAGATGGGGTCTCTATCCCTGTTCGTACGCCAGTGGATGAGTTCCGTCTTGGGGACCGAGAAACCTACGCCCAACCTGGCCCCTCTGGCCTTCAGCCTGGCATACTGCTTCTGTAGGATCTGGATGTTGCGCCTATATGACGCGAAGGAAATAGGGGGCTTTTTTCTTTTTTTTTTTTTTTTTTTTATCATATATTCGTTGTTAAGGTACAAGAAATAGCATGGAGCGCTAGCTATGGCCAAAACAAAACCGTAAAACAATCCAACGGCCCGCTTCACCTCATCATGGGACAAACAAATACCCCCCGGCCATAGGCAAGCAATCAAACAAGGAAACCTCGCCGTACCTCCAAGACCCTATGGTATGGGCCTAACCGCACACCAGCCACCAGCCTAAACTAATGGGGAGGAAAGCATAGGAAAGAATAACCAAGAAGAAAACCAACATAAAGACGTACAGGAGCAAAGAAACCCTTCAGCAGGCTCCCCAAAACAAAAGAAAGGATTTGCACGGCACAAGCGCCGACAAGCAGGAGAGCTAAAACTACTGTTGCCGGATGCCTGAACGAAATTCCCCGACCAAAACGGTTAAGGGGCAAGGCGTTGACACGGGCGGGACGCCCGGTAATCGGCGCGCTTCGGACTTTAGCATGGGCCAAGGAGGTAGTGCAATACCATGACCCAGCGTAACCTACCAGCGAGTTGCGACCGTAGAGTAAATCGTGTAGTGGATGGAGGAGGCGAGGGGAGCCACCCGGCGAGTAGAGCCACTAAGCAGAGGGGATGCCAGCCACAGCGGATAGCCCACAGGTCGACCGGACGAAATTACCGCTTCTCTCACGTGGTCCCTTGTTACAGGAGAGAAAGCGTCACTACCGGAGGAGATCCCGGACGAGGGGGAGACCCGAGGAGAGGAAGAAGGAGGCGAGGCAGCGAGGTGCCAGCCGAGGCGGGTGTAGCAGTACGGTGCAAGCGGATCCAACGCGTGGGAAGCGGGAGAGGGAAGGCTCGCCAGTAACCAAGAAGTACGAACACGGAAGACGGAGACGAGGTCACGATTTTTCGAAAGCCGACCGTACCGACCGAGCAACTCAGGAGAGAGTGCAATACCAGAGAGCAGGGCCACCAGGGCAACTACTTCACCGATAGCCCGAAACTAGCGACCGTGTGTTGACGATGGAAAGAGGGTTGCCGACCGTGCAAATCGCTAAGCGAGACGCGTCGCGAAGTGCGGGGTAAGGGGGAGAAACATCAACGCAAGCGTGCTTAAACGAAGACAGAATCGAGAACCCCGTGGGAGGGGAGGCCAGAGACCCCAGAGAGAGGAAAGGGAGAGATGAGTGCGTACTACTCCTAGGCAGAAGCCATCAAGGGAGAGCAGCGGCGGTAGACACTCTCACGATGATTTCTCATGGTGTTGAGATTTCAATCGCGGGAGGTGGAGCGGACGAGAAGGATGAAAAAGGAAATAGGGGGCCTTTTTTTTTTTTTTTTTATATCATATATTCGTTGTTAAGGTACAAGAAATCGCGTGGAGCGCTAGCTATGGCGAAAACAAAACCCAAAAACCAAAACGAACTAACAAAGGAAAAATCCGGCACCACTCTCTTCAACTGGGGTCCGTACCGGTCCCAGGCCCACACACGGGCACGACATTAAAGCAAGTACGATAAAGGAAACCCTCCTTACACCAGCGGACAGCATGAAAAAACTTAAACGTAAACCTAGCCAACCTGAGACGACATAAAGTAACCAAAGGAAACTACATTAGATGACTGGGAAGAAATGGAACCAGCTGAGGATGTGGGGCGCGAGAACATGCCCGGGGGGAAGGCGGTGGCGGTAGAGCTTATGAAGCGGCTGAGGGCCCCAAGTAGAGAGGCAGAAGACCAGACAGGAGCGTCAGGACCGATGTCAGAGACCCCCTGAAGGTGGCGGGCTCTGGCCGGCCCCTTCGCGGGGCAGCGGAGTATGGCATGCTCAAAGGTCTCGGGGGCCTCGTCACAGCTGGGGCAGGTGGTCGGGGCGTCGTCGCTCCAGGAGGGGTGTGCGCGGAGGTAGCTCTTGCCAGACCTCATCTGGTGAAGGCGGCCCGCGGTAAACTTGTTGAGGCCCATGAACGGGTGGGGTTTGATCGAGGGGCGGTAGGGGTACCTGGCCGGGTCCGGCGCAGACTCTTCCCATTCTTT
>Ga0307517_10011572_pt1 | contig 12212 bp, 10 predicted proteins | sample 23_EM_MG_FD_194515 | JGI IMG/M metagenome (GOLD analysis project Ga0307517, IMG submission 194515) | Populus trichocarpa ectomycorrhiza microbial communities from riparian zone in the Pacific Northwest, United States - 23_EM | ecosystem: Host-associated > Plants > Roots > Unclassified | place...
GCTAACTCTTTCCCAGGGAAAAGTCTGGCTGCACTTAATGTTTACTCCAACAACTGAGGTGGATGTTCCTCTAATGTTCTGTTATCGAACATCACTGAGCTTTACCCTTGATGCATGCAAAGAGAATTGAAGAAGGCAAATTCAGATTAAACTGATATACTCTAGTACTCCAACTCATGATCGAAGGAGGAAAGCAGCTTGAAAGGGGTTGATATCATAGTAAAAGAAAACGAACCGAATCTTTGTTTCCATAGGATTGATCAATAATAACGGGGTTTTTTTTTTTTTTAACTCTGTCCTGGAAAAGTATGCCTGAAGCTTGGCTTGGAGTGATCCTGCATATGTTTTTATTCTGATTCCATTGTCCGTGTTATTCAATGTGCAGTTTTTCACAGTGATTCCTCTCACATCCTCCTCATCCTGGTACTTTCCAAGGCTACCAATACTTGTTATGTAAATTACAAGTTAATTAGCTGCAGGTTGCTATACTAGTTAATTAATTACAAATGCATAATTACTGACTTCAAGTGTGTGTGTGCATGCAGCTGGAACATTGAATAGATAGATACTAATTAATTACCTGATACCATGTCCAGGGCCACAGGCTACATTTCTGATGCGTATATCGGTGCATCCACGTATTCGATACACTGGATTGGATTGGCTTATATGGATTCCATCAGTGTTGGGGCTATCGTCAGGGGCAAATATACAAACATTTTTGGCCGTGATGTTCTGGGACAGAACGATGGATATCGAAACCCATGGGATTGACAGAGGTGATCTGTCTTATAACCCCATTGACTCCATGATTGAAATTTGTAGACTGCACCACAAATAAAATAAAATAAAATAAAAAGAAGAATCATTATGAAATTGCGATTAATCCCAACATTCTCTAATTACTAATTAGTTAGTGCATGTATGTCAAGATAATTTTGTTGCTTACACTAGGGAACTTGGCGCCACCGTCGCTGACACTGTATTTCCAGACAGCATTGCCTTGGCCATCAACAGTGCCGGTACCAGTAACCAGGAAGCCATTGATGTTTTCAAACAAGATCCAGAAATCTTCTTCGTACATGCTAGGGTCTGGTACAGCTTTCAGAGTTACTGCAATTTGAACCTTAATGGTCCCTGAAAGATAGTTGCCCCTATCAAGAAGGTTCCCTTGGGGATAAGTAACCTTGCCTTTACCCTATAATTGCATGCAGCCTTCCATGCTCGGATAAAAGACCGCAAAGGTCAAAACCACAATTCAATCAATTTCACCAAATTTTCTTTATGAGAAAAAATCAAGGGCAAGTTCAGATGTAAATGCCACAAATTATAATAGCTTAAACCCCTAATTATCAAATGTGTATTTCTTCTAACAGAATTAAATTCATGCCATTAATATGCTATTAATGTCATGAATACTTGTACCCTTGTAATTAAACTTTGCTTCCTGCTTAGCTTAATTAGTACTTACGATCCTAAATACTAAACCAGTGTGTTATCCTCTCTTCCAGGATGTGCTCCATAACGTAACACGTTAAACACTCTCTCATTGGGATCTTTTCTGTCGGCACGTCCATGGTGCCCCAGAGCCTTTGAAACAAAGGAGGCCACTATAATGCACAAAATAAGTGAGGCATTTGCCGAGGATTTCCATGTAAATAATATGGCCATTGCCATTACATCAATTCAAGCTATATAATTTGTATTTCTTTCTCTCTATCAACAAAATCTATAAAAGCTTCAACTCGATGATTAAAGATGGTTATTGTCTGATGCTGTAATTGTGAGAAGCTCTCTTACTTTATACCCTAGTTTGTTGGAGGTTTAACTGAATCGATAGATGTTTACACTGTTTTTTTTCTAACAAAACAGTTTTGTACTGTTAAATGCTACCTACGTAGGAGGTTTAAGTGCATAGATATTGTGTTTGGTCTGTACGTAGTTAGGTTGCAGTGGTTCTGTTCTATAATTAGCGTCAGTTTACCTAGGTTTCTATTTCTATAATTAGCCAAGACAAATTAAATGCTATCCTTAAGCTTTTCCCCGAATTATAGTACTGATTTAAATAACAACCTCATCAAATGAAGCAATTAAGAAAATTTTAATTTAATTTTCTGGAGAACCTTTCTATTACTGGAAAAATAAAAGAATCTGGTATAACTGTTTTTTTTTTCCCTTGGTAGTAACATCCTTAGGAGTCCATCAATCTATTTGCAGTTCCAATCTTGAGTTGAAAATAGGCTAAAATTAAGTCATTGGCCAAGCTGTTATTGAAGTGATGATATGAAGGAATTTTTTGCATATCCTCGGAGAAGTAATTGAACCAGACACATGGACACATGCATGTTACAAGTAAATCAACTCTATGGGAAAATGTTGTTTACACACTTTGTAAAAAAATATTTTTCAATAAAAGGTTGATGGAGTTGGGCTTGTGATAACTAGTGATTCTGAGTAGTTAGATGTGGGTCTGCCATAATTAGATGAGGATCTGCTCCAAATAGATTAGTAGAGATATTTATGGACCAATGAAACTAGGCTTATGAGGAGGTTTGGTCAAGCTAGACTAGAGCAACGGCTCAAAAGGACCATAACTTTTGATTTGATTGTTGGAATCGCTACTCTGACCGTCAAATATTTAGATTTTCAAAATCTTATTCTGGGACCCTGGTTTTGATAGTTTTTGTGATTTTCCTTTTTATTTTTGGATTTCATGTTATTTTTGGATTTTATTCTTCCTTCCTTTGTAATCTCGGATTTTTATTTTTGTTTTATAGTTGAGGTCTAGATTTCTAGTCTATTTATGGCTTTGTAAACCTGCTAAGGAGGTAGATTTTATAATTGTTATTCTAGAGAAAATAAAACCTGTAAACTAGAAGTTCACATCAATAGCTCCTTTCACTCATCAGGATTCATGTGTTCTGTCTTTAGCTTCTATCTACATCAAAGTTTTTATTTTTAATATAAAGCATTAATATGTTTAAAATAAATTATAAAAAAATAAAAAATTAATTCCAAAGAATCAGGTGATATTGTTGAAATTTTAGAAAACTAATTATGTACATTCAATATTTTGCACCAAGTTACAAACAATAAATTCTTAAAAACAAAATATATATATAATCATTGATAGCAACATGATTTGAATATTTTATACAATCCAAGTGATTCAACAAGTAAATATTCCGTTTAAAATATTTTATATATAATTCTTTCATACATGCGTTGTGCATAAGGTTGTAGTTTTAATCTTTAAGCCTAGAAAGTTATTCTGCAATTTTTATGTATATGCTAAAACATATTTCGATAAATTTGCTAAATCACTTGATATGAAACTAAAATTTAGTCTTTATATTTGTCATAATTCAATTTTTACCCCCCAAAAATTTTCAATAAATGTCTTCAAGATCATTTAAAAAGAATCATGTTAAAAAAAATATTATTTTTAGAAAAAAAATTAAAATTTTTTTTAAAAAATAAAAAACAGTTTTGGTTGCGATCGAGTAAAAACTTAATTTACAACTAGTTAAAAAATCATGTGGACATGCAATTTGAGGTTTAATAGAAGAAAATTGGGAAACATTGATCACAATTGCACAAATTGGAGGACTAAGGACCAAAATAGAAGAAGGAGGCAAAGTTTGGAAGACCAATTGGTCAATTGAGGTTTTAGTTGAAGAGAAGAATTGAAATTAAGGGCAAAATTATACAAATTGGAAAGCTAAGGATCTAAATGAAAGAGAAAGGATCCATTTCCGCCTTCTTGTGCTCCTATTAGAAAGTCCTAATTGATTCCATCAAGGGCTCAATTGAATTAATTTTTTTATTTTTTGATATTTTAGTGATAATTTGACCAAAATTATTACTTTCTCTTAATTTTTTTTAAATCCACTCTTAAAAAAGAAGTTAGCATGAGACCCCTTACTGGAAATCTTAAATCCTATAGTTTAGCATTTCTAAATTAAAGAAAACACTATGGTATCTTCTCTGCTAACTCAGAAAATGATCGAGTTCTAGATTGCAAGTTGAAGAAATTGAATGAATTTTGTGGAATTCTCATAGATCATAAACTTAAAGAGAGGTTAATTAATGGATGACATGAAAAATTTGCAACAATTGTAATTAAGATTGCTGTTTTGGACTTTTTCATTACTTGATCTGTTAATTAAAGTCCTATCAATCATTCTTTAATTATATATATATAAAAAAAACATGATAGCCAGCAAAAACACATAAACTGCCGAATTGATCGCTGTCAGATTAGGTAAAGATTATATTGCAGTGTTAGCAGTAGACCGTGGAAGAATCCCATCATGCCTGTAGTTTTCCTTAAAATGTTTACAGTTGACACAGGATCTCAAAATGCAAACAAATTTGAATCGACCGCTCACAATATTCATCACACAAATACCCTATACATTGTTAAAAATAAATTAGATTTCTGATTTTTTTTTAAAAAATAGAAAAACTGATTTATTGGTTGAGAATCATTTACAGGTTAAATGAAATGAATGGGCTGATCAATTAAGTCGACAGAATGATTTTTCTTGTTTAGAATAAGATTTTTTTTATTTAGTATAATTCCTTGATTATCTAGGAATTTAGGTCTATAAATAGGCTTGTAATCAGAAACATAATGCATAAATGTAATAAAAAAAGATGTATAAAAGAGAAAATATTTAATGAAACATTCATTCCTCTCAAATTTTCTTCTTATTCTTTAGCTTTGCTATTTTGCATTACTATCCACAAGTTTTTACTTTAATAATTTTTCTTTCAACAAGTGATATCAGAACTTGTTCAAATTGTTTGACATGACCAAAACAAACTTCCCACTTCAATGTTCTCGTTTGATAAAATATGAAATTTGGTGTATTCATGTGAAAGCTTGACTAAGTTTCCAAAATGTGTTGGAAATGGTTAAAAAAAAAAAGGTTTCGAGGAGCCTAAGAAGATGTAATGTTGACTTTAGCTTAAAGAGAGGTAGTGCAAAAGGCACAAAGAAAGGATCAACAAATACTTACAATCATCCACCAATGTTTGGATGATGTCATCTTTGAGATTGTGGCTAACACAACCACTGTCAACCAAGCATGTGAATTTTTGCAACGATCAAACCAAGAAGCTGATAATGTAAGAAAGGCATGCCTACAAAAGTTACAAGGTGAATTTTAAAGATTAAATATGCTTGAATCAGAAAGTATTTTAGATTACTTTGCTAAAGTTTTGGCCATATATAATCATATGAAAAGATATGGGGAGAAAGAAACATGTGTTGTAGAAAAGATCTTATGCTCACTGTAAAAGAAATTTCACTATGTTATGGTTGTGATAAAGGAATCACCGAATATGGATTTTTTTAATATTCAAGGTCTTATGGAAAAACTACAAGTCTAGGAAAAAAGAGTCAACAAAATTCATGAAGACATAGATGCGCAAGCACTCTTCTAAAAATTCTATGCAGAAGAGAAGTAAGATGAATTTGGATACATACCCATGAAGATAGAGGAATCTTTGTGAGTCAAGAGAAGTTTTCAAAAGAGATTCTCTAGAAGTGCGAGATTGAGGATCATGCAAAAGTGAATACTCCAATTGAGTGTGGAGTGAAGTTGAGAGCCTAGTTGAGAGTTTGAGATATTTGACATGCACTCGTTCATATATTCTCTTTGAAGTAAGGCTTGTGAGCAGGTTCATGAAGACACCAACTATGACTCATCTTAAAGCTTTGAAGTGAAATCTTTGATATATCAAAGGTACCATAGATTTTGGCTTATTCCATGGTTACTCTAACTTATGGGTTATAGTGGTAATGAATGGGCTGAAGATATGGATGATAGAAAAAGCACTACGGGTTTCGTCTTCTACATAGAAAACACAACATTCACATGGAGTTTGAAGAAGCGATCTATAATCACATTATTAACTTCTGAAGTTGAATATGTAACTGCTATAACATGTGTTTGTCATTCCATATAGCTAAGAAAATTATTGAAAGAGTTGCGAATGCCACAAAAGAAGCCTAGAAATATTTATTTGGATAACTCATCAGTTATTGTCTTAGCAAAGAATCACGTGTTTCATGATAGAAGTAAGCACATTAAAATAAGATTTCATTACCTACGAGATTGCATTACAAACAAGGAATTTGAAGTTAAGAATGTGAAAACCTAAGACCAAGTCGCATATATTTTCACTAAGCCACTCAAACATAATGTTTTTACCAAGATGAGAGATATACTGGGAGTTATAAGAAATCAAGTTTAAGGGTGAATGTTGAAAAAAACTAGATTTCTAGATTTTCTAAAAAACAAAGGAATCAATCTACTGGTTAGGAACCAATCGAACAGTAGACTTAAATGAACCAGTCTACCAGTTGAGAATCGATCTATCGGTTAAGTTGGCATAATTAATTATTTTTCCTGTTCAAAATAAGATTTTCTTTACTTAGTATAATTTCTTAATTGTCTAGAACTTTAAGCTTATAAATAAGCTTGTAATCAGAAGCTTGGTGCTTAAATGTAATAGAAAAAAAAATATATAAAGGAGAAAAAAATTAATGAAATATTCCTTCACTACAAGATTTCACAGTTTTACCGACGGATTAAGACTCCATCGGTAAATTTTTTACTGACTAAATCACCGATGAAAAGTGTTCGACGATGAAAAGTGTTCGTCGGCATCCCTATCGTCGGTAATACCACATTCCGTTGCTACATCTGTCTGTAAAAAACAATATTGCTGATGGTTTTACAAACGAAAAATGCGCGCAAAAAAAATATTTTCGCTGGAAATACACCGACAGATTTTTTCCATCAGTGATAGTAGCATATGTTGACGGACTCTATCCGTCTGCAACGTCGTCGGTGAGTGTGCATTTCCACCACTCTCTGTGAAATGCCAGCGAACTTTATCCGTCTGCAAAGTCATCAGTGAGTGTGCATTTCCACCACTCTTTGTGAAATGCCGATGGACTGTATCCGTCTGCAAATCTGTCGGTGTGTATTTTTAAATTTTTTTTAAAAAACATTATTTAGAATAAAAAATAAAAAATTATATAAATTAATAGTAAAAAACAATTATGCAAATAAATTTTTATTAAACATCAAAAATAAAAAAATAAAGTTAAATAATATTCATTACAAATTGAATGTGTTTCAAAAAAATAATATTAAATTAGCACAATGGCGAAGCTGGAGGAGGAGGAGGAGGAGGAGAAGGAGGCTGGTTGTTCCCTAAACCATACGGCCAAAAAGGGGGCACATATGTATCAACACTCTGTGATGTCAAGTTCATGACCATTTGGTGAAGTTGTTCATAATTCACCGAAAGTTGCTAGTATTTCTCGGTGAGATGAGCCATGTTTTGCTCATAATTCGCCAATAGTTGTTGATATTGTTCGATGAGATGAGCCGTGTGTTGCTGCAAGGCTACAAACTCCTTAGATTGGGTGCTCGATACTGAATGGGAGCTCCCAACGGTTGAGACACTATGGACCGCCTATAAGTTCTCGTTCGTAGTGTTGGAGAGCTCGTACACCCAATTTTTAGCAGGTCCACTGGACGATCCTACCTCCATCCACAAATCCGAATCGAAATCTGGATGGGTCGAAGGATTGTCCCCATAACTCCCTCAACCGGCTTTTATAGGTCTTCTGAAAATGAAAAAAGAAAACATCATATTCAATTCAATAAAAATAATAACTTACAAAATAAAATGGTTGAACGAGCATACCACAAAGTGTTGAGCACGGTTGTCAACAAACTGTTGCACCCTTTTTTTGGCGGTCTTGACTCCGCACGTTCGTCTCTACAAACAGCTCTATTAGGCTTGGCTCACGTCCAAGAGATGTAGCCTGTAAGAAAAAAAAATTAATTAAGTAACAACAAACTATTTAACGATATATTTCATTTAAATTAATCTTACTATCCGTTTCGCATGTGCAGCAAATGGAACAGAGCCGCCGGTGTGCGTTGTCAGCGAACAATGAATTTGCTTGTTTCGGTTGCCAACACCGGACTATGAGTGCCGTGTGAACCGCTCAGACGTCACATGCTCAATATATTGCGGCCAAATATCTTCCGGGATGTGTAGCGGTTTATAATCCCTCTAAACAGCCATGTCGTTCCAGCCTTGGAAACCTCTATCTCTCGTATTGTTTTTTGTCTTTTTTTGTGCTTCATACAAAAAATCACGCAACCTACTTCCATAGTGACAAATTAAATTTTAAAACAAAATTTTGTTTTGTAAATATTATAATGTTTTGGATGTTACCTAGTTGCCGCGTGATTTTTCCACACCCTCCTCACAACATTGTCATGCGCGTTATCCCACTCGAATTTGTGCTGTGTATAAGTAATTTATTTAAAATAAAAATAATAATTTATTTACAATTACATTAATAATTTATTAAAAAAGCTAGAAATTAGAAATTAACACCAACCTCAAATTTGTCAAACCATGCATCGATATTCGGTATCCATTCAGGATGTCTGGATACCTGAATGCATTGAAATAATAGAATCTCCATTGACGATTTAAACACCGATGATATTACTCGGGCGGCCTCAATGTTTGTGAACCTAAAAAAAAATGAAATTAATGAAATATTGATTAGTTGTTCATAAATTATGTTATAATTAAAAAAAAACTGAAACCGAAACAAACCTACATTGAAAGGTCGTCCTTCCACTATGCGTTGTACTTGTGGGTGAAATGATTCCTCTGTGAAGGCACACTGCCTCTTCTCTGTAAAACCGCGCTGGAAGAGGCAGCATCGATAGACGGCCCAGGTGCCTCTTCTTGATTGGCACCTAAGGACATTTCATCCTCGCTGCTAGAAGAACTAGCTGCGACCCTATGTGAGCGACGAGCTGTTGATTTCGTTCTACGCATCTACACAATTTTATACGAATAATTACACAATTAAATTCGATTGTTAGAAAACAATTAGGCAACACCTCCCCTATACTAAAGACTATCCAAAGTTTTCAAACCTGCAACAATTAAAATTAATGGAAATACTTAAACACATATGATGCAATAATAGAGTAAAATTGAGAGAAAATAATTAAATTTATTCCTATATATTGAATTACTAATTACAAGGTAAATTCAACAATAACAATTAAAATTCAACAAAGTGTTCAATTATTATGGCAATATAAACAACTAAATATATTGAACAAATTAAAAAAAAAAAACTATAGACTTTAGGAATGAAAAATTCTTACCTTAATAATGTGTTTATTTCAAGACTTTATCTACATTATAAAAATACACTAAAACAAAAAACATAACAAAAATAATAATAGATCAAACAAAGAACAAATAAAAAAATAAAATCTTAAAGCAAATGAAGTAGAGGAAGTATATACCTTTTAATTTGCTGAAGATTGAACAAAAGAATACAAGCCAAAAACACAAAATTTTTGAAGGAAATAAGAGGAAAAAAAAAACTTTGAAACTAAGCAGATAAAAAAATGAACTGAAAGGGCAGTCGCTGGGATTTATAACGTAGTTTTCTCGATGGAATCACCGACGACCATTTAAATAATATTAATTTTAATTAGTCCGTTGGTGATGTTTTGAAAATCTGTCGGTAATTTTGAATTTCACACCAGAATTTTTAATTACCCTCCATATTTTTCACAGTCCATCAGCAATTGCACGCGGTTAGAGATGCATTTAATACCCATTCTTTGGAATTCACACCGTCCATCGATGAATTTGTCGGTAATTGTGAACTATTGACAAATGCCAACGGACTATAATCTGTCGCCCAAGTCGTCGGTGATTGTGGCATTTCCACCACTCTCTGTGAAATGCCAATGGACGAAATTCGTTTGCAAAATTATCAATGATTGTGGCATTTTCCAGTGAAAGTCTCTGTGAAATGCCGACGGACTGTAATCCGTCCACAAAGTCGTCGGTGATTGTGACATTTCCAGTAAAGGTCTCTGTGGAATGCCGACGGATTGTAATCCGTCGGTGATCGTGCATTGTGCATGAAAGATTATGTTTGTATTGTCTATTTACCTTCCTACAAACACTTCAATTACAAACTGTCTGTCGCACAAAACAATAACAATAGTTAACACTTATAAAATAAATATTTCATGTTCCAATATATCATCCATAATATATATTACAGTATAAAAAATTGCTTTACACTTTCCTTTATTCTGATAGTTAGTCATAATTTTCTTCTTCTTCGTCGTCAATTGAATAGTCATCAGCTCCATCGCAATCTTCAATATGGATATCATCAGCATCATCTTTATCGACATTTGCTTGCCCGCTAGAGCTCAAAACAACATTCAACTCCTCTGCGTCAATATCAACAAGACTATCATCGAAAACATGAAAATTTAAATTTTCTTCCAAGTCAATCGAAGGAGCAACTCGATATGGTTTAACCAACTCCCTAACTTGAAAGACTTCATCTCGCACACTTGTGTCTTCGTTCTCATCCTGAACAACCTCAATACGACCCCTGGGTTTCGTTTTTAAAACAGATAACCCATCAACTCTTGATCGATCCTTTCTAAAGGAAGGGGTGTATGTGTAATAAACTTGTTGACATTGCTTTGCGAAAACAAAGACATTGTTTACATTGCGGAGTCTAGCTTTTGAGTTGATTTCAACCAGACCATAGTGAGGATCAACTCTGATTCCTCTGTCAGTGGTGTCATACCAATAGCATTTGAATAAAAACACTATATTCTGCTCGTTATGATATTGCAGTTCGACGACCTCTTCTAATCTACCATAGTAATCAACTTCTAACTCACTACTAGTCGATCCCTTAACACAAACACCACTGTTGTATGTCTTTCTTCCATGCCCGTATTCTTCAGTATGGAACATATATCCATTGATAAAATACCCGTTATAGCACTTAACTTTTCTTTCAGGGCCTAGGCTTAATGAAGACAATGACTTAGCAGCACTCCTTTCCATTTGATAAACCTTGTATGTAATGTACAACAATAAATAGTAAACAAGAATTCTGTAATGACATACAATAACTTTGCAAGAGATAATGAGTTTGTGATAGTACTTACATGTGTTCTGAACCACGTGGCAAATTGTTCATCTTGTAATTGAAAGATTTGGGATTCAGTCAGCTGTGAGTTATTGGATAGTAAATATTGTCGATGTTTTCTGCAAGGTTGTTCCAAATTATATGAGTTTATGATATTACAATATATAAATAGTACAAGTACCTGCATTGAATTAATCAAATATTTTCAATTAAGAAAAACAAAGAAAATACTTTTATATATGAATTACATTACAATTGTAATATCTAACCGTTCAAATGGGTACATCTATACTAGACCGGTCCTCTAAATTTTGCCTCAAACGGTAAATGTATGGGGAGATGCTCCATTAAGTCAAAAAATGATGGAGGGAATATCATCTCAAGTTTGCATAGTATCTCGACGATATTTGTTTCAAGCCTCTCAATGTGATCAACATTCAACTTGTTGGAGCATATATTTATAAAGAAATGACTGATCTCCGTGAGTGCATCCCATATCCCTTTTAGCAACAAATCACGATAAGCTAATGTAATGATTGTTTGCATAAACACGTGACAGTCATGACTCTTCATTCCATACAATCTGCATTCCTCCATATTAACCAACCTTGACATGTTCGAGGCATGTCCATCGAGAAAACATAGACTCTTAAGCCATTCATAGACTAGTAGTTGTGTATTTTTCTCTAACACGAAGCTTGCTCTTGGTTTTGCGACCTGTGACCCATCACAAACCAACTCCATATTTTTACGGTTACAGAACAAAGCTATATCCAATCTAGCCTTGATGTTGTCTTTTGTCTTCCCCTTCACATCTATGACGGTGTTGAAAATGTTCTCGTTCTTTTCTAAGTGCATGACGTCAAGGTTATGACAGAGGATATTGGTCTTCCAATAAGGAAACTCCCAAAAGATACTTCGCTTTATCCAATTGTGGGTCAAACCAAAACCAGGAAACTTTTGCTTACCTGATTGGAGACCAAACACAATGTCACCGTACTCTGATACAACATCATCCAATTCTTCACTAGAAAGACGCGGGGGTGCAACATCCTTTTCAACTCTGCCAACAAAGAAATCCTTTCTATTCTTTTTGTACCTGTGATTTGGTGGCAAGAAACGGCAGTGACAGTAAACAAAAGAAGCTTTATCTTCGTTTGTTAGTGTG
>Ga0307517_10011573_pt1 | contig 12212 bp, 9 predicted proteins | sample 23_EM_MG_FD_194515 | JGI IMG/M metagenome (GOLD analysis project Ga0307517, IMG submission 194515) | Populus trichocarpa ectomycorrhiza microbial communities from riparian zone in the Pacific Northwest, United States - 23_EM | ecosystem: Host-associated > Plants > Roots > Unclassified | place...
GGCCCGCTGCCAGGCCCTGCTGAGCGACGGGGCGCCCGCGGACCGCCTCTACCGCACGGCGATCGAGCGGCTGGGCCGGACGCAACTGCGTCCTGAACTCGCGCGTGCTCACCTGCTGTACGGCGAATGGCTGCGCCGGGAGCGTTGGCGAGTCCAGGCGCGGGGTCATCTGCGCACCGCCTACGAGTTGTTCGTGTCGATCGGGATGGAAGCGTTCGCCGAGCGAACCCGGCGTGAGCTGCTCGCCACCGGGCAGTCCCTCCGCAAGCACAGGTCGGCGGCCTTGCCGAGTGGGGAGCTGACGCCGCAGGAGAAGCAGATCGCGCTGCTTGTGCGGGACGGCTTCTCCAACCCGGAGGTCGGGTCCCGGCTCTTCCTGAGCCCGCGGACGATCGAGTGGCACCTTCGCAAGATCTTCTCCAAGCTGTCGATCACCTCCCGCAGGCAGCTCCGCGACGCCCTGCCCCGCAGCACGTACGAGCCCGCTCCGGAGCAGGGGCTCGGGGAATGAGGATCGTACGGCCTCATCTCGGACCGCCCCACAGGTGATCACGGATCACGCCGCAGGCGCGCACCGTCACCAGCGAAGAAGGCCCTCATGGACATTCCCGGCAGGAAGGTCGCTGTCGTCACCGGTGCGTCGCAGGGGATCGGCGCCGGTCTGGTCGCGGCGTACCGCAAGCTCGGCTACGCCGTCGTAGCGACCTCGCGTGGCATCGCCGACTCCGAGGACCCGGAGGTTCTCGCAGTGCGGGGCGATATCGCCGATCCCGCCACGGCCGAGCGCCTCGCCGCCGCCGCGACCGAGCGGTTCGGGCGCATCGACACCCTGGTCAACAACGCCGGCCTCTTCATCGCCAAGCCGTTCACGGAATACTCCCGCGAGGAGTACGAGGCCGTCACCGGGGTCAATCTCACCGGGTTCTTCCGCATCACCCAACTTGCCGTCGAGCAGATGCTCCGCCAGGGCGGCGGTCACGTCGTGCAGATCACCACCAGCCTGGTCGACCACGCCAGCTCCGCCAGCCCCTCGGTACTGACCTCCCTGACGAAGGGCGGACTCCAGTCCGCCACCAAGGCCCTGGCCATCGAGTACGCGGCCCGCGGCATTCGCAGCAACGCGGTCGCACTGGGCATCATCAACACCGCGATGCACCCGGACGCCGACGACGGGACGCTTGCCCGGCAGCACCCTCTCGGCCGGATGGGCGAGATCGGTGACGTCGTCGACGCGGTCGTCTACCTCGAGAACGCGTCCTTCGTCACGGGCGAGACGCTCCACGTCGACGGTGGCCAGAGCGCCGGTCACTGACCCCTGCGTTCCGCTGGGAGGCGGCCAGGGACGCGAACCAGTGTGTCCCACCGGTGCGACCGACCGCCCTCGCGCGGGAGCCTGGCTGTCGACAGCGGTTCCGCGGCGCCGACGCGGGCCCCGGCCTCGGCACTGCAGGGGTGATCGAGATGGCGAAGGTACTTTTCGTGATGACCGGAGCGACGTACTGGGTCCTCAAGGACGGCACCAGGTACGCGACCGGTTACTGGGCGGAGGAGTTCGCGGCCCCGTACAAGGCGATCACGGAGGCGGGGCACGAGGTCGTGGTCGCGACACCCAACGGTGTGACACCGAACGTCGACATGATGAGCATGCGACCCTCCATGGTGGGCGGCGAGGAAGGGGCCCTCGAACTGGAGGCCATCATCCGTTCCGCAGAGGTGATGAGGCGGCCGCTCCACCTGTCGGACGTCCGGCTCGACGACTACGACTCGGTGTACCTGCCCGGCGGCCACGGCCCGATGGCGGACCTGTCGCTGGACGCCGACGTGGGGCGGATACTCACGGCACAGCTCGCCTCGGGCAAGCCGCTCGCGATCGTGTGCCACGGCCCCGCCGCGATGCTGGCCACCAGGATCCACGGCGAGTCGCCGTTCAAGGGCTACCGGATCACGTGCTTCACCGACGAGGAGGAAGAGGCGGTCGGGCTGGCCTCCAGGTCGACGTGGCTGCTGGAGACGGAGCTCAAGGACAAGATCGACATCCGGTTCAGCCGCGGCGAGATCTGGAAGCCGTACATGGTGGAGGACCGCAACCTGATCACCGGGCAGAATCCGGCTTCGGCCGCGGTCCTGGGGGAGCGGCTGCTGGCGCTGCTGAAGTAGCGTCTCCCCGACCCGTCCTGCACGCACATCGACCAGTGAGAATCCCTGGTGCGAACCGCCGGCCGGGGAAGCGAGTGTGGTGGTGCCGGGATGTCGTGCGAGCGCGGAGGCACAGACCATGGACATGAAGCTCGAAGTCGTCGTGGTGCCGGTGTCCGACGTCGACCGGGCCAAGGATTTCTACACGGCGTTGGGCTGGCGGCTGGACGCCGACGTCGCCACGGACGAGAACTTCCGGGTGGTACAGGTCACCCCGCCGGGCTCGCCGGCGTCGGTCATCTTCGGCACCTCGGTCACGAGCCAGACGCCGGGCTCGGCTCAGGGCCTGCACCTGGTCGTCGACGACATCGACGCCGCCCGCGACGAGCTCAAGCGGCACGGCGCCGATCCCGGCGACGTGTTCCACGACGCCGGCGGCGTCTTCCATCATGCCGGGACCGACGCCCGGGTGCCCGGCCCGGATCCGCGGCGCAGCAGCTACGGCTCGTTCCTGTCGTTCAGCGACCCGGACGGCAACAGCTGGATCCTGCAGGAGATCACCAACCGGCTCCCGGGACGTCTGGACCCCACGACCACGACGTTCTCCTCGGCACCGGACCTCGCGGCCGCGCTGCGCCGCGCGGCGGCGGCGCACGGCGCGCACGAAGCGCGCACCGGCGCAGCGGACCCGGACTGGCCGGACTGGTACGCGCGGTACATGGTGGGGGAGCAGGCCGGAACCGAGCTGCCGTCGTGAGGTGGCCGTGAACGCTGGGGAGGCGGGCGGATGAGCCGCGACTACGACGTGATCGTCATCGGCGGAGGATCACCGGGAGAGCACTGTGCCGGCGCCCTGGCCGACGGCGGTCTGAGGGTTGCCCTGGTGGAACGCGAGCTGGTCGGCGGGGAGTGCTCGTACTGGGCCTGCATCCCGTCGAAGACGCTGCTGCGGCCGGGCGAGGCCGTCCAGGGCGCGCGGGAGGCCGCCGCGACCGCCCGGGTGGACGTCGAACAGGCTCTGGCCTGGCGGGACTTCATGGTGTCGGACTATTCCGACGCCGGGCAGGAGCGCTGGCTGGCCGCCAACGGCATCGATCTGCTGCGCGGCACCGGACGACTGGCCGGCACCGGAGCGGTGGAGGTGGCCGGCACCCGCTACACCGCCGAACACGTCGTGATCGCCACGGGGGCGTCACCGGTCGTGCCGCCCGTCCCCGGCCTGCGAGAACTGGCGGGCGTCTGGACGAACCGCGAGGCGACCGGAATGAAGGAGGTCCCGGGCCGGCTGCTCGTACTCGGTGCCGGACCCGTCGGCGTGGAGATGGCCCAGGCGGTACGGCGTCTGGGAGGCGAGGTGGTCATTACGGCTCCCGGCCGCCGCGTCCTGCCCCGCGAGCCCGAGCCGCTCGGCCAGGCGCTCGGCGAGGTCCTGCGCCGCGACGGGATCGAGCTGGCGCTCGGCCCGCGTACGATCTCGGCCCGGCGCGAGGGCGCGGACTACGTCCTGACGCTCGATGACGGCCAGGAGCTGCGCGGCGACAGACTCCTCGTGGCCACCGGACGCCGCCCCCGCGTCGACGACCTCGGTCTGGAAACGGTCGGCGTGAGCGCGGACGACAGAGGCATCCCGGTCGACCGGCGTCTGCGTGCCGCCGAACGGCTCTGGGTCGTCGGCGACGCCACAGGCCTGTGGATGCTCACCCACGTCGGCAAGTACCAGGGCAGGATCGTCGCGGCCAACATCCTCGGCACGCCGCGCGAGGCCGACTACACGGCCGTACCCCGCGTGGTCTACACCGACCCGCAGGCAGCGTCGGTGGGCGCGACCGACGCACCAGCACCACGGTTCAGCGCCACCGCCCCGATCTCCGAGGTGGCCAAGACAGCCGCCCACACCCGCGCCTACGCCGAAGCGAACGGCTTCCTCACCCTGCTCAGCGACGGCGAGGTCATCACCGGCGCGTACGCTCTCGGCCCGGAAGCCGGGGAATGGCTGCAACAGGCCACCCTGGCGATCCGCGCCCGGATCCCGCTGGACGTGCTCCGCGACACGATCCAGCCGTTCCCCACCTTCTCGGAGATCTACCTCGCAGCGCTCAAGACCCTGTACGACAAGATCGCACGGAACGAGATCGCGGACGCGACGCCGTCCGCATGAGGACCGGGCCAGGATGTTGACGCGATGGTGACGGCTGTTGGTCACAGTCGCGGTCATGAGTGAACCTGCGCCCCGACACGGTCGCCGCCGCGAATCCGGTCCGGTCCCGTCGACGGAGACCGGCGAGGAACTCGCCGAGACGTCGGCCCCGTCGGCGCGCATCCCGATCTGGGCGCGCGAGTCGACGGTCGGGCGCGCCCTGGACTCGGCCGGAGAACCGCTCGGGCCCGGCGTACGACGCGAGATGGAGGCGCGGCTGGGGGCGGACCTGGACGCGGTGCGCGTCCACACGGGGACCGCGGCCGACGAATCCGCCCGCTCGCTCAACGCGCGCGCCTACGCCGTGGGCGCCGACGTGGTCTTCGGCGCCGGGCAGTACGACCCCTCGACCCCGGCCGGCCGGCACGTGCTGGCCCACGAGCTGACCCATGTCGTACAGCAGGGGCCGGACGTCGGCCCGCTCCGTCCCGGTCCCGGTCCGGCGGCGGCCGAGCGCGAAGCGCACGACGTGGCCCGCAGCACACCGGCGCCGCCGGTGTGCACCCGCCGGTACGCCGGGACCCCGCTGCCGCCGGACACGTCCAGTGTTACGACAGCTTCGAGCACATCCAGCTCGGTGACACCTCCCGCGGCGGCCCCACCCGGTACATCCTGCTGGAGTGCCACGCCCGCGACCTGCCCGCGCACGCGACCCCGACGGTCGGCTGGCCGCCGGAGTGGATCCTCCGCTACAACCAGGGCACGCCGCAGCAGCGCCGGGCGATCACCGAGGGCCTGACGTACGGTGAGATCCTCGCGCTCTCCGGGGACATGTACGCCGAGATCGATCCGCGCACGACGGCCACCTCGGTGGTCGGGACGATGCAGCGGATCAACCATGCGTCCCTGCTGGAGATCTACGAACTCGTCAAGCTGCTGCACTACCGCCCGGGCGAGGACCCGAGGCATCCGGAGGTGGCCAGTACCGATGAGGTGCAGCGCGCGACCGGTGGGCGCTTCATGACCCTCGCGAAGCAGAACCTCTCGCACTTCTCGAACGTCAACAGTGGCCGGAACAATCTCGACACCTGGCGGGACGGTCACGTGGCCGCGCTGTCGCTGGCCGCGGCCGGCGACGCCAACGGCGCGTGGGCGATGAACGCCGCCTCCGACCACTTCCTCACCGATGCCTTTGCCGCAGGCCACAGCCGTCCGGACCGCGAGAAGGACATGCAGGGCGGCCCTGTGGGCCAGACCAGCAGCAAGGTCCATCACGACCTGGACAACGAGAACGGCGTCCCGGTCCACAACGCGCGCGGCGACCGCTGGATCGCGTACGGCGACGACCATCTCAACGACACCCCGGACGATCTGCGCGTCGCCCAGAAGGCTTTCGTGGCGGCGGCGCCCGACATCGGGACGGCCTTCGGCGGGCTGGGCCACCCCGGGCGGCCGATGGCCGTACCGATGGTGCCGCCTCCGGCGTTCACGCAGGCGGACGGTCTGCGTATCGCCCTGGAGGCCGTCGCGGCGTCGAAGGCGGACATCCAGGCGGCCCTCGATTCGGCGGCCCGGACCGGACATCCGCTGAACGGTGCCGCCGTGCCGAAGCCGCCGTTCGCGGCCGAGCGGCTGGTGCCGGTCGTCGACCAGGCGACCCCGGACCGGTGGGGAAACCCGGACGTGGCGAGCGAGATCGGACATCTCCTCTGGACCGAACTGCCCGGCCAGGTGTCGCCGGACGGCGACACCCTGGCCCGCGACTGGATCGCGAAGCAGTCGGACGCGGTGCTTCGCAGCATCCCGCTCGACGAAAGAAAACGGATGGCCGCCCGCATGCTCGGCGGCTGGGTCAGCGACGCGGACCTGGACGCCGTCGTACGGCTCTACCGGACCGGCACGTTCTTCGAACGGCTCGCCCTGCGCTCGGTGTTCGCCACATGCAAGAACGAAGGCGGACTGCACCGGCTGTATCCCCGGCTCGACCGGCCGTGACCGCTCCGCCCAAGGACGTCGTGCGCCCGCGGGCGTCGGCGGCAGCAGCTCCCAATTCGGCGTGCGCAAAGACCATTGGGAATCACTGTCCACTACAGCTACACCCCAGGTTGTACATCCACAACCACCTTGGTTTCAGGTGCAGTTCAACCCACTGGTGGACGAGAAAGAGCAGCCTTTCCAACTAACTTTCCAGGTAGCCGGGCGACATCATCACCGGCCGCGAGGGAAAGTCAGTAATCCGAGGAAGGTGATTCAGCACATGATGATTCATGGGGCGAAGACGAATCAGAACCCGGCGGACCGCGGAGCGAGAAGCACGCGCATCCGGCGGTCCCTGGCCATGCTCGGCACTGCGGGCGCTCTGGCCGCAGCCACCTTGTTCGCCGCACCGGCGGCGCACGCCGACAGCAGCATCAGCATCCCGGGCGGCGCGGGGGCCGCGGAGTTCCAGTCGTACGGCGAGCTCTTCACCGTCCACGACTACCAGTCGGACGGGTACGCCACGGTCGGGTACCTCTACAGCTACGACACCGGGTCCTCGTACACGTGCCTGAACACCAACGGAGCCGCCGGGGCGGCGAAGACGTGCGACTACGAGTTCGCTGAGAACAGCCTGGTCTCGTACCAGGTGTGCAAGTACAAGGCCAGCACCGGTCCCGTGGGCTGCAGCGGGGTGGTCTACGACTACGCGTGACGTCTCCGCGTCCTGAACGGTGCGGGCGGCCCGACGATCCCCGGGCCGCCCGCGGCAGTTGAACTGCGCCTGCAACCAGGGTGGTTGCCGGCGTACCACCAGGGGTGTAGCTGTGGTCGAAAGCCGAGTGGAGCGATCGCTCCGGGCCTACGCTCGGACGATGGTCGCGCAGCGCACGTGGAGCGGGGCAGCTCGCAGGGCCTTCCCGCAGGTGGCGGATATCGTCTACGCGGTGGTTTCGGTCTGGATATCGAGCACGATGCTGCACAACTGGCCGAACCCGCAGGGCTACTGGCGGCAGACAGACGTATGGGCGTACGTGCTGATCGCCCTGGTCTACCTTCCGCTGACCGTGCGCCGCCGGGCTCCGGTGGCCGTGCTCGTCAGTACCGCGGCGTGCACGCTGTGCTATTTCACCCTGGGTTACTACCACGTGGTCGTTGTCTGCGGACTGGGCCTCGCGCTCTACACCGTCGCGGCGCTGTGCCCGCGCAGGGTCGTGGCGAAGTGCGCCGCGGGGTCACTGCTCGTGCTGCTGTGGGGCACGCGGCTCGCCGAGCCCGGGATCGGCCCGCTGAGCGTGGTCTTCGTGACCGTGATGGTCGCCGTCCTGTGGGTGACCGGCGATCGGTCGCGCAGGCTCGCGGAGCGCGGCGAGCGGCTCGCTGTGCTCACCGAGCAACTGCGCCTGGAGCAGGAGGAGAAGGCGCAGCGGGCCGTCATGGCGGAGCGCATGAGCATAGCCCGTGAACTGCACGACGTGATTGCCCACCACGTGTCTGCGATCTCCGTGCAGACCGGCCTGGCCGGATACGTCTTCACCTCCGATCCGAAGACCGCACGCACGGCACTGGAGACCATCGCGGGCAGCGCCCACGAGGCCATGGCGGAAATGCGCCGCATGCTGGTCGTACTCAGAGAAGGGACCGAGCGCGCCCAGGAGGGGGCGGTCGACCACACCGCGACCCCCGGACTGGGGCGGCTGGACCAACTGGTCCGGCGTGTCGAAGCCGCGGGCGTCCCTGTCGACGTCCGGATCACCGGCGCCCCTTTTGCGCTGCCGCCTGGCGCGGACCTGTGCGTCTACCGGGTCATCCAGGAAGCTCTCACCAACGTCATGAAGCACGCGCCGGCGGCGAACGCGCGGGTGTCGGTGCACTACGACGAGGCCGCGGTCCGCGTCCGCGTGACCGACGACGGACAGGAACCAGTTCTGGCCGGCGCCACCGCGGGGCCCGCCGGCCATGGTTTGATCGGCATGCGCGAGCGGGCCGGGATCTACGGCGGGACGGTGACCGCCGGCCCCGGCTTGCAGGGCGGGTTCGAAGTCGAACTGACCGTCCCCGTGTCCCGCGACAGGTGAGGAAGGCGGAGACCACGCATGCCCACAGTGCTCGTCGCGGACGACCAGTTCCTCATCCGCTCGGGACTCATCGCACTGCTGCAGGCCGCACCGGGAATCGACGTCGTCGGCGAGGCGCAGGACGGTGAGGAGGCGATCGAGCTGGCAGCGCGGACCAGACCGGACGTCATCCTGATGGACATTCGGATGCCGGGCATCAGCGGGATCACCGCCACCGAGCGGATTCTCGCCCAGGCGCAGGCCTCGCCCCCCAAAGTCCTCGTACTGACCACCTTCGACCTCGACGAGTACGTCTACGGCGCACTGAAGGTCGGAGCCTGCGGCTTCCTCCTCAAGGACACCCCACCGGACCGGCTGCTCGCCGCCATCGACACCGTGCACGCCGGCGACATGCTGTTCAGCGCCTCAGTGATCAAAGGGCTCATCGAGACCTACACCCCCCGCCCGGCCGACCCCGAGCCGCACTCCGCGCTTGGCACACTGACCCCCAGGGAGTTAGAGGTCCTCGGGCTGGTCGGGGCGGGCATGTCCAACTCCGACATCGCCCAGCGACTCGTGCTCAGCACAGCGACCATCAAGACACACGTCCACCGCTGCATGCGCAAGCTCACGCTGAACAGCCGGGCCCAAGCGGTCGTCTTCGCGTACGAGACCGGACTGATCTCCCGCGGCCCCGCAGCCTGGGGCACGGACAACACCTGAGGTCCTGGAACTGCCATGTCGTCAAAGGCACCCGGGAGCGACATTCGATCTGGTCTCCTTCCCAGCGCTGCAAAGCCCTCCGGCCAGTGGGAGACCAGCGCGAGGGCTCGCTGCTGACCGTGACCTCGCGCAGCGGCGAACAGCTGTGCCTGTCGCCCACCTCGGAGGAGATCGCAGTGGCCACCGTAGGAGAACACTTGCGGTCCTACCGCGACCTGCCCGCCCGGCTCTCCCTCAGCACCGCCAAGTTCCGCGACGAACTCTCCCCGCGCGGCGGCCTCATGCGCGGCCGCGAGTTCAAGATGGCCGACGCCTACACCTTCGACGCCACCCCCGCCGACATGCACGAGTCAGTCCGCCTCCTCAACTACGCCTGCCGGGCCGCCACGGCCGACCGGGACTGCCGGAGCGTGACGCCGCCCTCGCAGCCCTCAACAATCTCCCGGGCCCGGTCCACGACCACAGCCCACCGAACCCGCTCACGCGCCATACCGGTACATGTACCCACCTGCGGCGGGCGTCGGGCAGAGCGACGCGGCCGGGCTTGCCCAGGGTCACCTTGGGCTTGCCCGCCGGTGTCGCGGAGGCTTGCCCGGGTCAGGTGCGAAAGCGCGAGCGCCAGCGCCCGCCGGCCTTCTGCTCGTCCTTGGTCACCTCTGCCTCACGCTGCCGTTCGATCTCCGCGCTCTGCTCCTCTGCCTCGATCGCCTGGTCCTCGCACGCCTCGCACAGCGTCGGATGCCACCGGGGCCCCTCCCAGCGGGACGCCGCTTCGACGTCTGCCCACCGGTCGTCGGTGAACTTCCGTCCGCAACTCGTGCACACCGGGCGGCCGGCCTCGCGCTCGCGGGCCTTCTCATCGGCCAGGCGCTGCTGTTCGGCTTTGTACGCGGCTGTGCTGGCCTGGTGGGCTTCATGGCGGCGGGTGTCGGCGGCTTCCCTGCGCGGGTTGCCGATCGCGTCCAGGAGGCACTGGCGGCTGTTGCGGCCGAAGCGATGGAACGCCGGTCCGGTAGGGCCGTGCTCACGGAGCAGGTCCAGTGTGGTCGCCACGATCGGGATCTTCCCGTCGTAGATGTGGTGGCCGCCGTCTGTGTCCCACTCGCCCTGCCAGTGCTGGCGGGTGAGCGCGGCGACCTGATTGATCTGGCCGGCGGCTGGGCGGGGACCGGCCTGGTGGAAGACCAGCAGCACGGGCGGGTGCGGGACGTCGCCGTACCGGCCGGGTGGGGCGGACCAACGGGTGCGCCACATCGCCTTCTCGCGGCCGTCGGTGTCCTTGACCGTGCGCCGGTAGAACCGCATGTACTTGTCGAACTTGGCCGCGATCGTCGCGGCGACCTCGAAGCAGTTGTCGACCTCGATGAACAGCAGCGGCACCCCGGCCTCCGGGGCCACCAGCACCACGTCGGCCTGGGCGCCGCCTTTGCCGGCCTTCGACCAGGTGCCCGTCGCCGGCAGCGGCACCTCGGTGGCGTACGAGGCGACCTGGCCGATCCCGGCCGGGCCCGCCACCGCGCGTTGCGCGGCGGCTATCGCGTCGGCCGGCTCTTGGGTGAGCTTGGTCAGATCGGGCTTGGGGCGGATCATCGCGATGACGGTCTCGTTGACGGTCATCGCGTGCGAGGCACCCGTACTGCCCGCGCCCCTGGGGATGCCGCCCATCTCGTCCATCACCCTGCCCAGCTCCAGGGAGGCCGCCTCCACCCCGGCCGGGGTGAGAATCCGTACGGCTTCCGCCGCCTTGGTGTGGCCGCCGTCCAGCGCCAGGCCGTGCGTGCGCAGATCGTTGAGGGCTCCGCGATGTGAAGCGGTGCGGGCTTCCTTGCGCTTGGCTGCCGTCTTCTTGTCGGTGTGCCGGTAGGTCAGGTGCGGCAGCGCCAGGCGCTGGAGCTGATCGGCCGTGGCGACCTTCAGCACGCCCAGCACGCGCAGCACGTCCCCGCGCAACGCGTTCGAGGATCCTGCCGCGTTCTTCTCCCTCTTCCCGGCCATCAGGCCCGCCTCCCCGTTGTCCGCGTCCGGTCCCCGGACGGGCGCAGCCGGCCCGCCGGGGCTGGGAGGGCGACGGCCCCCCGCAACCCGATGATCTCCTCCACCACTGACAACAAGAACAAAGAGGAGACAAGAGGGTAGTGACGAAGCGACAGCGGCCCCGAAAGGGGCGCTACCCAGGGCAAATACGGTTCGCTGCAGGTGGGGGCACGGAAGTGGGTACGGCAGTGGGCTCGCAAGCGCCGGCGGAAGGAACCACATGCGGCTTGCCCGGCCTGCCCCTCCCCCCGCATCGGGCACACAGCCCGCCGGTGCCCGGCACCGTCTGCGCACGGCAAGCACCGGCCCGCCGTCCTCTGCTCGGTCGTCATCGTCCATCTCCCTTGTGCCCAGGCGGCCTCTACCGGCCCGTGTGGGCCGGGCTCGCGCCCGAGGGTCAGGGGGCGGCCCGATGGGTCCGGTGGGCGCCGCGTGCCCCTCACGCGCGAGCTGGTGGCCATCGTGAACAGCTCCCCCTTGTCCGCGATCTGTTCGCCACCGGTAGCCAACCCGGCCCACTGGACAAGGAGTCATCGTCAGGCCGACCGCAGCGGCTGCGGAGCCGGACCAGGGGGCCCGATATAGGGCGGTTTCCCCTTATCCAGGTCCAGGAGAGCCGGGGAGAACTATCCGTCCCCAGCGGGCGCGCGGCGCCGGACTTTATCCACAGGCCCGGCGTCAGACGCTGTCCGGGTCGTCGTGATCAGCACGGCGGCCGTACGACAGGAGTACCCCGTGCCCGAGATCATCCCGTTCCTCCAGCCGCTGCCCCCGGATCTGATGGAGCTGGCCTTCAACTACATGCTGGCGGTCGACGCCGGTGACGACGACACCGTCACCGAGCTCGCGGTCAAGATCCGTCCGTACCCGTGGCTGATGGCAGCGGTCGCGGAGGGGATCGTCTTCCCGGTGACCGCGCTGTCCGACAACACCGACGACCTCAACGCCGACTCCTTCGTGCTGGACGAGCTCGGGGTCATCTTCCTCATGGCGATACGCGAGTGGTCCTACCTCTGCCCCGGCACCGCGGCGCGGGCCATCGCCAGCTGCATCGCGCACTTCACCGCCCAGGTCCTCGCCGACGAACCCCACAACGTCACCCACACCCTGGAGACGATGCGGGACGAGCACATGGCGCGGGCGGCGGG
>Ga0307517_10011577_pt1 | contig 12210 bp, 9 predicted proteins | sample 23_EM_MG_FD_194515 | JGI IMG/M metagenome (GOLD analysis project Ga0307517, IMG submission 194515) | Populus trichocarpa ectomycorrhiza microbial communities from riparian zone in the Pacific Northwest, United States - 23_EM | ecosystem: Host-associated > Plants > Roots > Unclassified | place...
ATCAACAGGAAGAATAGTTTTATGATTGATAGAGCCTTCAGAGACATGCATGGTAGCTGAAGATAGTGCAACATTCACTTGCATTTTTGGTAAATACCATATTATTTTTTTAATAAAAAAATTGATGTTATGGTGTCGAAAGTATTGTTTTTTTAATTTACGACTGGGATTATAACTCTAGCTAGTAAAATAAATTGATTTTATGAAAAAAGCTATCACTATAAATAAAATAAAAAAACCTTTTTTCACCAATTAAATATAAAAAAATAAAATTTGATAAAAAAATAAATAATTAACATAAGTTAACCTAGGTTAGTAGAATGAATATATATATAACTTAGCTAGACAATAAAAGATGAATTGTCTCGAGTTAACCAGCCAAACCCGAGTTGATAGAAAAAAAATTAAAAAAAATCATAAAACTAATATTTTTTTAAAAACATTAATATTAAATAATAAAAAATAAAATAAAATTCATTCCTGGATCCTAGGTCCTGGTTGGACCCAATAGACTATGTCACGTTTAATAACTCTAAAGACTATCTGGGTACTTTAATCTAGTTCAGTGCATTTGCACTTGATGTTATTTTTGATTTTTCATCAGTTAAGTTGCCTACATAACTTGAATTTGTAAGCCCTCCAACTTTCTAATTTTCATAATTTGAGTCCAAATCATTTTAATTTTGAAAATCTTGATTGAATTTATGTAATTTTAGGACTGGATTGAAATTATTTATACAATCTCTTTTCTAAGTTGACAAGTCCTAATGCACAAATGGTGGATTTGGTACAATAATCTTGCTCTTTGTTGCTTCCTTCACCGAGTCAAGATGGAGTCAATTGAAAAAACCAAAGGTAAATTGAATAATGGTGCAGTCAGTTTGAATATACGCTGTTCTTTTCTTACCAGTTATGTAATTATAATATATTTTTACTATCATGCATGAAATGTTTTTCAATAATAATATAAAATCCTATTTCTTATTTTATATATTATAATATATAATACATTTATAGTCCTATCTAAGACGTGCTTGTTAAATATTTTTTATTGCACTTATAATTAAAAATATGAGCATGATTGAACAATTATAGCATGCAAACATCAATTACAAATTAATTAGTATTTTTTATGTATATTAAGAATATGCCTTTCATATATTGAATATACCTTTCATATCGCTATAATGCATTTTGATATATACATATAATTAAGTTAAATATTAGTTTTTAATTTCTAGATGATTTAAAATTATCCGATCTTATCGCATCTTATATATATATATATAGAAACCGTCAGCATTTTAACGTGTACACTGATCTTGATTTGTCAACGGAATAAAATGAGCTGGAAAGCTCGATAATACATATATAAAAAAATAATATTTTAAAAAGAATATAAAAACATTTTAACTAAAATATTTTGTAACCATTTGTCTTAATATTGAATTAGTGTAGACATTTTTGTATGAAAATTAGTGAAGTTTATTGATATAGTTGGGTTGAGTTTGAGTTATAATTTTATTTAATTCAATTTTTAATATTTTATAAATTATAAATTATATATATTTAATTTTTTTATTTGAGTGAATTAAATATAATGAGCTTGGCTAATTTCTTTTATAAATATTATAGATATCAAGAGTTAAATTTATATCACTAATTTTTAAAGGTGTGATGACACTTTTAAAATTAAATTAAATTTTCAAAATATTTATCGTGATTATATTCTAATTACCTCCTCCTACCTTTCAACAATGAGATTTTTAAATAAAATAAAAATAAATACACAATTCATAAAATATCAAATGTAAAAATTAAAAAAATATAATGTATCTGGATTGGATTGAGTTGATCAAATTTTAAAATTCTGACTCGTTATCTTATCAATAATATTTTTTTCTTAGGTTTTTTTATTCATTATTATCTGTACTATATATATTATTTGATTTTGATAAATTAAATAGAGTTAAAAAAAATACAAATATTATATATGAGTAAACTTTTTTAAACACGTCTAATGAAAATCATTGAATGTGTTGATATTACTTCCAAAAATAGGTGGGACGTGGGAAGGAAATCTAAGAACAAAGTGCTCGTTTGTCTACATATTAATTTTAAGTTTCAAACTGTATTTAACTAAAAAAAATTGGGTTTGCTCGACTTGGTAAAAAAAGTGGAGTCTTTCTCCACTTAATAGGGTCTGTAAAATCTAAACCCCAACCCCTAGCAAGTCTCCCCTTCTTCTTCACTTCTACACTCTACTTTTTCGGCAAGAAGTGCCCTTTAATGCAGCACTGCATTTGCCTATACCTGTGTTTCTCCTTCATCTAGCTGACCAGCCATCTCCACTATTCCAGGTCAAGAATCTTCTCTCTTCCTTTTCTTTAATGATTATCGCACTGGTTTATAGACTACTGATTTCCCATGTTAATTTGCTATAAGTTTGGTTCACTTAAGAACTTGAGATATTGAAGTGGGAATCTCTTTTTCTTCGTAGAAAATAAGAATTGGAATCATAGATAAAATGGGGATTTTGTTTTGGTAACATCAATTATTTATTACAGCAGGCTTGATTTCATGTAAATTAAATGCTAGTTTGGACTGGATCGGAATCAGAATAGTATTAGTAACTCCAAGTGAAGCGTATTTTGATGTGATTTTAGCGGATTCTTTTCTTGCCGTACAAAGGGGGAGAAAGGGTGCGAACTGAATTATGGTTAATAATTCAAAGATTTCAAGGATTTGTACAGTACCTAGCCTAGTAGGTGATTGCGGTGAAATTCAGGAATTGGCACTGGTTTCAGGTGCTGCTAATCTTGAGGTTCAGCAGGCTTATGAATCACATGACACAGCAACTTCATTGAGTTTGGGTTCGGGTTCGGCTCGGTGTTACAAGCTTGGTCCGTGTTTTGATTCGCCATCATCTGTTGAAGAAGATAACAAACCTGTGGCTGCAAGGTTGTCTAAATATTACCCTTCTGAGAAAGCCAAAATTCTGGTGCAGAATTTCTCAAGTTTGGTTTCGTGGCATAGTTGGTGCAAAAATTCCAGCCCAATTGTTGGATGGCATCTACCAGATGAAACTTACTGTAATTGGGTTAAGAAGTTGGAAAAGAGACTTGAACAGAAATGGCGTGACCTCCGAATTTATGAAGCGATTATGCTGTCTACACGTCTCATTTCCTTTGACAGTCCTCTCATGTCTGCACTCATGTGTTTTTGGGACAAAAGTTGCAATGCTTTCCTCCTCCCTGAAGGTCCGATGGGCATAACAATGGAGGATGTGGTCGCAATCACCAGTTGTTCCCCAGTTGGCATTGAGTTATCTACATTAGGGACTGACCCGCCAGATGTAAAGAACACTTATCTAGGGATTGGTGTATCTAGTTACGGCAATTTTGTGACTAGAGCTATGGCGCTCAGAGATAAAGAACAAGAGGAAATGGCTTTCTACTTGTACTGGATATGCAAGTTTGTTGTTTGCAATCGCTCAGTCATGGTTCTGAAGGGCTTTCAATGTGTGGCTGAGACCATCTTTCATGCAAAGGGTCCAATAGCGCTTGCCCCCTTCTTACTTGGCCTTGCCTATAATTGCCTAGGCAACATTCTCAGATCAGATTTCAGTGAACATGTGAGTGGGCCTCTATGGCTGGTCGTGCTATGGGCGCAGGCTTATTTTAATCCTATTGCAGCTAGTAGTATTTCTACACATCTTCAAAGCCCAAGGCAACAAAAATTTAATAGCATATACTCATATGGGGATTACATAATTTTCAGCCAGGTTCATTGCGAGAAAACTTTCGGGGAATGTTTCAACTATTTAACTGACAACAAAAGGAAACGCCAAGGAGAGGAATGGAACCCATTTCTTAAAAGGGAATTTGGTGCTGACTGGTTCCGTACTTTCACGCTTCATCAGAAACACACTAGAGATGAAAAGGATGCCTGGAAAGCAGTTCTCATTGCTCGAGATTTACCAGCATATTTTAGTCCTCCTTCATTTTTCCTTGAACCTTACTCCCCAAATCAGTTTGCTAGGCAACTTGGACACCTCCAATCAGTTCCTGTCCCTTTCTACCAAACTATCAACCAGCCTTGGCATTCTAGGAACACTGTGGCTGCTAATGTTCTTAAGCATGCAGAGAAGGACTATTTCATCAGAAAGTCTGCGATGTCACAGGTAAATCAGATTCATTGGTTCCCATCTTCAGATCATGCCTTTGATTTTTGGTGGTTATGGTGCTGGGCAAATGTTGCTTCATATGTCTCTGAGGCAAAGAAACATTTTGTTTCCAAGTTTGGAAATGGTCCCAGGAAGATGCATAAGAAACGCCGTGCAACACGTACTCAGAAGTTGCAAAGAGGTATCTTATAACTCCCCTCCCCTCTTTTCAAGTACATTTTAGAGTTCTGTTACTCAACTGTTAGTGTTGGTATGATAATTTATGTGGACAGCTCCAAAGCGTAGAGCAAGAATGGTTTCAGCTCTTTTAGAACCATCCCCCGAAGGAAGAGGTGGAGGAAAAGTAGAAGTAGAAGTAGAAGTAGAAGAGGAAGAATCATCGTCGTCGTCATCAGAAGATCTGCCTTCTAATAAAGAAGGAAAAGGAAAAGAAGTAGAAGATTGCGAAGAATCATCATCATCAAAAGATGATGATGATGATGATGATGATGATGAAGAAGAAGAAGAAGAAGATGATGATGTTGATCTGCCTTTGACAAAGTTGCGACATCAGAAGCCCTCTGCTGATGAAGTAAACATTTCTTTCAACTTAGCCATTTAAGTCCATGATGAAGCGATTTGGAAACTGAACTTGAAATTTTATTTTGCCTTGATAGAATGACATGACATTAGAAGAGTATCCATCCTCTGAAGATCCCGTAAACACTGAGCATGATCAGGTATTCTTTATTTTTTTCAAAAGAATGAATAAAAGAAACAGCATAAGCTTTGGAGAACAATTTGAGATACAAATTATCTTGAGTATTAACTGAGAAAGCCTTAGCTTTCCGTCGTAGGCAGCACTTCACTATGTAGCAATTTGTTCAACAAGATCATCTGGTGCCTGACCACCGTTGAAATTGAATTCTATCTGTTATCTCTTTCCATCTGCACCTGATAAATGTAAGAGCACCATGGTGATCAAAGACAAACAGATGGGCATTTTCTACTCCTGATTCATTTGTAGCCCAAGATTATCCAGAACTCATAGTCCCTACTGTCTTGATCCAAAGCACTTTGCTTTACTGTTAGAATCTTATGTATTTCTTTTGCAGGATGCCATTGGAGAAGGTGACTTCACTCCTCAACAGAACCATGGCCCAGCTGTGAATGTTGAACAACAGAGAAAGAAGCTTAAACAATACATGGACATGTCAATAGAGTCCATCTACGAAACTGATCAATTGAACAACATGGAGAGAACTGTTGACGCAATCTATCATCATTCAGGTGATGCGTTAGAGACCCCCATTCTGGGAGATCTAAGGAAACAACTGACTGGCCTCAAAAATAAGATCCCATCTCTCTTGTCTTCAATCAAATCTGCCGAATCTGAATGCGAGTCTCTTCACAAACAAAATCCTGATCTGCCAGCTAAGCTAAACCAAGAGAAACTGGCATTACAAGCTGACGAATCACGTCTTTCAGAGCTCACAAGTGAAGAAGCTATACTTGAACTGGAAATCCAAAAACTAATGGCAAAGAAAGAATCAGTTCTTTCTCAGAAAACCTCAGCAGCTGAGAGGGCTGAGAGGAGAAAGCAGAAAATGGAAGAGCTCAAGAACATAGAGGAAAGCATCAAGAAGGCAGAGTACAGTTGTTTCCAAAAGAGAAATGAAATGAGTAAAGTAAATGCAACCATTAACGCGACTTTGATGGACGCCAAAAGGGTTTTGTTCAAATGATTTTTTTATCTTTTCGTTTAGCAAATACATGTAATTGTGAACCTTGTAGTACTTCTTGCCTTCTGATCAAACAAAACAACATTCAACGTTATATTTCTCAAATTGGAATGACATGTAATGTAGGTTTTTACTTGCCCTTTTGCTGCTCTACTTTTTTCTCTCCTGATATTTGTTTTATTCATGTGCCTTTTGTTTTTTCGTTTTTTTCAGCATCTTTGGTAATATTAATTGGTGTGCTGTTTTGATCACATCATTCTTAGAATGCTAGTTGTTCCATGCAAGGATCATAAACAAACTTATTAAACATGGTCAGTCCAATATGATGTCGTTCTAATCCCATTTCTTCAGAAGCAGAGATCAGGTCATGAGGAGGAGGAGAAAGAAAAGGAAGCAGATTGTCCTCTAATGGAACCACCTTTTGATGGACAGGCTTTTGGTAGTTTTCAATTTACATGTACTGCTTAAGAATTTGCGTTCTTATGCGAAGGTTGCTGGATTTCAATGGAGAACCAGAACTTCAAGAAAGGATAAGAATGGTTAATATGCGGTGTCCGCGTAGTATGTAGTAAAGAGGGCACTGCCAAGTCTCGGGGAAAAAGGTCAAGTTTTCTGAGGGTGGGGTGTGATGTGGGGATTTCTTCTAGCTTGCACAAGGATGGTTGGTGGAGGATCAAAAATTTTCAGATTGGTCATGAGATTGGTCTGAATGCTACCCCATTCCTTGAGCGACAGCATCTATCAACGTCAAATGATGGATCGGGTGTGGAGGAGGAAGATGAGGAGGAGGGGAAAGAAAAAGAAGAAGCTGGTCACTCATCTTTGCCTAATGGAACTGAAAATCCTTTAACACAATCACCGTATGATGGGCAGGTTTTTCGTTGTTTGCAAGCACTGGTGCCGCATCTGAAATCTTATGCGAAGGCTGTTGGGTTTCAATGGAGAACCAGAACTTCAAGAAAGGATAAGAACAAGGGTGGAATATGTACTGTCAGCATGGTATGTAGTAAAGAGGGAGCCAACAAGTCAAGAGGAAAGAAAAACAAATTACGTAGGCCAACAAGTAAAGAGGGAGCCAACAACTTCTTCCTTGAAAAAGGATGGTTGGTGGAAGATTAACAAAATTAATTTGCTACATTGTCATGAGAATGATCCCAATGCAGCCCCATTCCTTCAGAGATATAGAGTGATTCCTCCTCGTATGCGCTATCCATTAGTGTTGGGGGGGTCTCAAGAACCCAGTCCTGATAAGGTCCATAGAACTCCATTACCTTGTGATAATGCTTCACGTTCGATAGATGATGCAATAATGGGAGAGCAACCATCCTTTGAAGCTCCATTTTTCAATCAGTTTCTTTTTGGAAAATGAATGAATTTCATAATCAACAAAACGTCAAAATCTTTAGGAATTAGGGATCATTTCAAAATACAATGCAGCTTGGACTTGGATATCCATACCCATGAACCACTTTCATTTCCATGTCAGTCTTGGCTATTTGTAAAAAATTCCTGCATTTTTCCCACCAGATTTCAAGTGCCCAAGCATCAAATCCATGTCTTGCGTGTTAAGTAATGGGTACTCCAGCATAAATGAAGAATCAAACAAACATATACAACAGTGGCAGGACTTAAAAAGCAACTCCTAGAATTACAAGGAGACTGAAACTAACAATAGAAAACTAAAGAAATTTGAGACCCAAAAGCTGAAGATTAATGAGTTGAAAACAAGATTTATTGTTTGTCACCTGGCGAGATCCTATAGATATCCTTAGGACCGTCCGAGAAGGCACTGTAGATCTTTGGCTATATTACCTTCCATTTCACTTCACACTGTGAAGTTCAGTCTATTTCATAGCAAGGTTTGCTGGATTTGTGAACAGTATTGAATGTTGTCCGTTATTTCTTCAATCCATGCTATTGCCACTCTGAGATGAACTCTACATGATATCATCTTCTTTCTGAGCATCATATACTCTCTTTCCTTGGGATCCCTTTTCGCGGTTGGAATCTTATGTAGTTCTTTTGCAGGGTGCCATTACAGAAAGGGACACCACTTGTCAACAGAGCTGTAACCGAGCTGTAAATACTGAACAGCAATGGAAGAAGCTTTGAAGATATATGAATAATTAATAACGTCCAATTTAGACAATATTACTCAACTGAGTGACATGGAGAGAACTGTCGACATTCTGATTTGTCATTATTCTGGGGATGACATAAAAACCCTGATTCTGCGAGATATGAAGCAACTTCTCGCTGAACTCAACGACAGGATTTCTTTTATGGGGTCTTCAAAAGAATCTGCTCAATCTGAACTTGCAAATTTTCACAAAGAAAATCCTGATTTCCTGGCAATACTTGAGAGAGAGAAACTAGCATTACAAGTACAGGAATCAAAGCTGTCACAGTTCACATTTGAAGAAGCTAGAATTGAAGCGGACATCCAAAAGTTAATGGAAATGAAGGAATCAGTGGTTTCTCAGAAATCTTCGGCTGCAGAAATTGTTGAAGAGGGAAAGCAGAAAATGGATGATTTGAAGAACAAACATTAAAAAAAATAAAGAAATTTAAGTATAACTGTTTCAAATGGCAGGGTAAAATATATAAATTCAATGTAACCACCATTTTAACTTTGAGGGATGCCAGGCAAGTTATGTTCCATTGAAATGTTTGATTTCCTTGCTTCCAAAATTATTAATTTAATATCTTCTGTAGCTATATATTCATGTAAATATATATTTATTATTAATAAAAACTTAATTTATTTTTAATATTCATATAATATTAGATTAATGAATCTAGAATAAAAGATAAAATCTATGAGACAAAAATGCTCTGCAAAAAAATTTATAAAGTTGTTATAATTATAAGATTCATATTACATCAAAGCATCGTTCCTAAAATATTCTTGATTGATGCTCTCTTAAATACTAAAAATTCATTAGAGCCATAAAGATTTGTATATATTATGTTTTTTTCCTTATGAAATGAAACAATTGCTTTATAAGCTGAGATATAAAAAATATCTAGAACTAATATGTAGGTGTTTACCATAAGACATGTGCACTGAACTAACCCACATGATAATTCCATATGAAGAGATCATTTATGTCTATGAAAAGACTCACGTGACGGTTATGCAATTGATCCTTAGACTTGAGATCACTAAATCATCTTATATAGAGTATGTTATGTTTTAATTTCATTACATATTATCTTAATCGAGGTAATGAAATGACAAACATTAGTTATAATATGAACTATATGAAGGTGTTTAAGTAATTAAGAAAAGATTTATTACCCTATGTGAATTAGAGAAAATATTCCATCTATTTTCAAATAGTATTGACTAAGAAATCCTTGGCCAAGGTGGAATGAGATTTGAAAAGAGTGTCAAATCTTATTCAAACGATTAATTACTATATTATGTAGAGAACAAACACGATTTAGCATGGGACATACGTCATGCTTTAATGTTAAATTAATTAGAACATTATTGATGAAAATATATTAATTATACTGAGAAATTAAACTAGTCACTGAAAGGTTAGTCTAACCACTAATAATTTTATTAATATTTGAGAAATCATGACACGTTACTAGACGATAACCTTGATCTTCAAATATAAATTAATCAATTTTTTAATTGATAATAAATTAAATTGTTTAATTTATTTAATTCTATTTAATTAGAATTAGAATTTATATTTGGGTTAACATATTAGAAATCCAATGAGTCACATTCATTAATAACCATTAATTATAAATTAAATTGGGATGATTTAATTAAGTATGACTTGATTAAAATATATTTTAGAAATTAAAAACTAGAATATAATTAATACAATGATTATATTTCTAGACCTAGAAAAATCAAGTAAAGACTTGATGAAGTTACTTTCTAAAATTATCTTGAATTAATATATGAATATTATATATTCAGGAAATAAATTGATATTTTGCTAATTTATAGGGTTTTTTTTTCAGATTTTCCTATAAATAATAAGCTATGCCTTTTATTTTTTTAGTTGTTATCTGTTAAACACGAAAAACTATAAAAACACAGAATTAGAGCTAGCAATCTAGACATAACAATTTCTCTCTTCTAAATAGAGATTTAGAATATTTCTTACGGGTGATTCGTGTGGATTACTGTTGAAGACCGGACAATTGAATGGCTTGTGGTTTGCAACAATTCAGCCTTTAAAGAATTATTTAAAACTGAAAAGGATCAAATCTTCAATAATAAATTTCTAAATAATTTTTAATCTATCTAACGAGATCCTAGAGATTTCAGAATAAATTTATTTCATAATTTTTGTTACGTATATGATATTCAGAAACCAACAAAAACTTATAATGTTAACCATGTAAATACTTACTTTTTTTTTATTATAAAGAAGAGACTTGAACACGAGAACTCTTGGAGAAAGAGAACCCTACTACGCGAAAAAGCATTGTGCAGGCCATAACGATAGCTCATAGTCCACATTATATGCATCCATTGAAAGAGGCCGTAGAGGCACCGCTTCTGGCACCATCGGAAAGCATACCGATTATGACACCGCAGGAACCATATCGGAAGGCATATGCTTTTCCTTGATTATTGATAACACATGCAGTAAACTTCCCTTCCCATTTTGTAAAGTAAGGACCAAAAACAGTAAGTGCTAGGGTAACTAGGTACATGTATGTAGACTGTAGTCTTGATCTTTTTGGACCAAATCAAAGCATCAATCAAGGGTTATCAAGTTTCCCATTCTCAATACCAGCCTCATTAGCCCAACTTGAATATTGCAACTCATAATTACTCGGAGAGAGTGTCTTCGTGATCTTTTGTATAGCTGTATTCTCTATTAAGTACCGATGGCTTTGGCAGGCTCTTTCCCTTACTGAGACTTCTGTTCTTCAAGTTGCCCTCGTCAATACCACCGTCATCTTCATCGTCCTTATCTCTGTGTACAAGTATATCGACACTTCCTTTCACCAGTTGTACCGAGCCATCTTCTTCTATCGCCTTCATTGTTTTGGCTGATGCTGACTTGTTCTTGTACATTAAATATAGGATCAATTGAGCTGACCCCAATACAAAACCAACTACATTAGGCACCTGAAATTGGACATGCATTATTTTACATCAGATTTCATTTCAAGAGTTGTTTTCTTCATATACTTTTGAGATGCAGAGAGTCGGCAAATGACAAAAATGTTACGAGAACTTACTCCAATGTAGAAGTCTTTGACAAGCACTGAATAAGCTGACCAAACACCTCCATTGAGGAACAGGAAAAAAGAGAGCAAAAATGGCATGTACTCGACGCTCTTGGTCTTTATTACTCTTCTCTGTGATGCATTGCATTCAAGCCAAATGGTTCATCAAGAACATGCTATATGATTTTGAAGATCAATAGAACTTTAAATCCAAGGAGTTTCAAGAACCTTAAAGGTATCAATTAATATCATTACATATGTCTACTTCAAAGGAAATTCTAGCTACAAGCTCTAGTTAGTGAAGCTTACCATGGCTGATAATGGCGCTGCATACATGCCAATTGTTAATGCAGCACATAAAATTCCAACGAAGGTAATTCGCAGATTTCCATGAATTGCTAGAAGAGCAACCATAATTACTGCTCCAAGAAAACCAACATTCAAAATGGCCACAAACTTTGCCATCGTAACCTGAAAAAATAAATAATAAATCATGTATTTGAGTCATTATTATTGAGCCCAGCCTAGCTCAAGACAAAACAGATTTAAGGAAAAAAAAAACCCAGTTTAACTAGGAAACTAAGGATTTTTAATGCCATACCATCTTGATTTTAGTTTTTTTTAAAAAAAAAAAATTCACATAATTATAAAAGTGAGCTTGTTCATATTAAGCAAACAAAGGTTTCTTGATAAAGCAATGGCCTGTGTACATAAGAAAATAAAAGAGACAACGAGACATCAATGAATGTCACCTTCGTATCCTTAGGAGCATAAATGAGAAAGAGTGTGACATAAATGAATTGGAAGATTGCTCCAACTCCATTCACTGATACAACAAGAATATCTGGCTTGATAAGTCCATAGAATGTCCATAAACTTGTGCTCAGCAGTGTGGTTATGTATGGAACCCCTTTGTAATTCTCTGTTGATTTCTTCTTCACCACTCCCCAAAAGGTCTTTCTGCAATTATGCAAAACCCATCTATAAATTAGACAAATATCTAAAGTTTCCCCGTTAAGTTTTTCATCCGAATTATTCTTCACAGATTTTCTATAAAAATGCCAAACTCTATGCTAAATCGCCTTTTTTTTT
>Ga0307517_10011579_pt1 | contig 12209 bp, 6 predicted proteins | sample 23_EM_MG_FD_194515 | JGI IMG/M metagenome (GOLD analysis project Ga0307517, IMG submission 194515) | Populus trichocarpa ectomycorrhiza microbial communities from riparian zone in the Pacific Northwest, United States - 23_EM | ecosystem: Host-associated > Plants > Roots > Unclassified | place...
CAACAATGGTTAAAGCAACTAATGCCACTGAGTTTAGGGCAATCGTTCAAGAATTAACAGGCAAAGATTCCAAAGTTGAAGATCCCTGTGATGCCATTGAAGAAGCCAGTCAAGTTCCTCGCCATGGAACCCCTCGGTTTGATGTGGAAAGTGTGGATGGTGCTTTTTGCAACAATACATCTCCATTTTTACAGAAAGAAGATGGTTTCGTTTGGGGAGATGTTTCTGAGAGGGCTTTTGAACTTCAATATCCTTGTGTTTTTGTATGATCAGTAGCTCATGTTTTACTTGCTCATGTATGCTTGTTTTTTTTGCTAAATCTGATATCTAGCTAGCCCCAGAAGCTTGAATTATATAAATAAAATTAAGTTTTTAACTAGCAAAGTGCTGTCTTTTTTAAAACTTTTTCGAGTGAATACATATATGAGCATGAAGATAACGAAGTTGAGTTTCAAGTTGCTAAACTCAACCCGAGATGTGATTTAAAGTTTATATTATTGAGTCTTCCGAGTCAATCTCAAATCACACGAGTTTGGCCTCATCAACATCCAAATAGTTCAAAATAAAAATCAAGTTATGTTTTAGGTTAGTGAGCTATCAGATCAGGTCAACTATTCGGCCAAGCTGAGTTTAATAACCATGCTTTAATCTTAAAGCAGAAAGACACATTAAACCAGAAACAAATTTGGATAAAAACAAACTTTACTGCTTCAGCAAAAGTGGAAATGCCAAGGTTCAAACAAGACAGAGCTCCAATCAACTGCACTTCTGCAATTTTTTTAAGTGAAGCATTACATTCAATAAAACCTACTGATCAAAGTGGTGTTCTTCAAAGCTTCAGATTTCGAAACTTCACTTCTATCTCCAAATTAAAACTACAGCAGTCACTGTGTTCATATAAGCTGGAGCTATCAAAGATTCAGATTATAATTCCGACAAATGTTACTAGTGAAGTACAAGTGATGCCTCTTAATTTCTTAGGCTAGCAAGTGCATGGTTCATAGAAGATGGTTAGACCACATTGAAGAAGATTGAAACTAAACCCATATTTGAAGACACCAACAAAATGCAAGGGAGCAGGACTAACGCACACCAAAACATAGCCTAGAAATTTACAGTGATACACTAGCACAAGATTCATCGTAAGTGTCTTAGCGACTTCAAAACATGCCAGAGAAAGGTTTGTGGCAAGTCTTCAACATGTTTTTGCAACATACAAGTTTTCCAGGCAACAAGTCCTCTCTGCTTTTCTATTTCTAGATCAACTTCCTGACTAAACTTTGCTAAAGTTTGTATGTGAACAAACCAGTAGGTTCACCATTTCTAACCTCTCAGTTCCCATCATCAGCAGATTTCAAGTAAAGGGTTTCACCTCCATCACCACCCTGGCCTCCAGAGCTTCCTCCTCGCCCTTCACTAGACCCTGCACTCCGAATATCTTGCTTGCTCCCACTTGCGATTCCTCTACTGGAGGCATCCATGCCAAAATCAGGAAATCGTCCAGCACCAAGAGCTCCACTGCCTCCTGCAGTGTTAGCCTCGCTTTGCATCATATGAAGTCCTGCGCTTCCACCAGAGCTCATGCCGAGCTGGCTGTGTAAGGCTTGCTGTTGTTGAAGCGCTGAGAATGGCTGTTGAGCATACTGCAGCATAGAAGAGCGTGCAGCCATAAGGGCTTGTGGTGTCATCTGTTGAGCTTGTTGATGCTGCATGTAATGTGCTCCTGGCTGCATAATGCCGCTGGAAGGGAACTGCAGGGAATTTACAGATAAAAGATCAAATCCAAACTGAAATACATTAAAATACTTTTCCAAAGCCTGCACTTTCACATACTTTACATTCTTAATAGCTAGCCCTTTTACCTGGGCATGCATGGTAGGTGGTTGGGGCTGACAATCAGCAATTGCAGCCAAGTACATGAGATTTTGTTGCAGTCTTGCTTGGTTCCTATAACACAAAATTGCTCGATGTTTAGCAATTTAAATATAAACAATTTCCAACCACAGCTGGGTTATCTTAGAGCAGTGCAGGCGCTGTTCACTTTGCTGTATGTTTGCATGTATTTAGGCCATCAATTAATCCTTTTCAACAATCACTCACAGATAAACAGATTCAATTACAACTCAAACCATCATATGCATAGACATCAACTACACTACAGCTCTAACTTTTAGACTTCCTTCTGTGATCTAAATTGTCTACATATCGACAGTATCATTTTCCCAACAAGAATTCAAGATCATCACTTCAGCTTGCCATGCTTTGGCATGTCATTTTGGGACCAAAGAGGTACAAATTCAAGAATTGAAGATGACCAAGACAGTATGCTATATATTTAAGAAGAGTCTCCATTCAGGAGGAAATGAGAAGATGGTGTTTTGGTAAGAAAAATAAAGAGTAAAATATAAGCTCTAAAGAGGAATTCAGATGACCACGAGCAGTTTTCTCAATCACTTGAATTCTGATCAATTGATTAGTATAAACCTAGAGATGAAGAGGAGGGCAATCTTTTGGCATTAGTCAGCATCGACAAATGGACTAGTCAAATAAATTTAAGACAGCAACATGCCAAAGGTTTAAAATGATCATGACCGACATGCAGTTATGATTTAATAAGCAGCCAAAAGAAGAAGATCTGAAGGACCAAGTAAACCATGGATCATAATCCATGATCAATGCCTCCTTTTACCATATTCCCTTCAATCAAAGACTATCCAGCTGTATTTTACTGATGTATAAACTGCAGACTGTAAGCAGCAGTAGGGTTGTCTCCTTGTACCAGAGAGAAGACAAATTTAAAAGTTTAATTGAGAGGCAAGTGCTTACTCTGCACACTCACTGAGTTTCCCTGAATTCTGGCTCTCAACAATCTTCAAAATCAATGACTTGTTTTCGTCCAGATACTGCATTAATAAACAATGAAGGCATGAATGAGCATTAGTTAAACAATAATTATAAAGCAATGAATGGCGAATAAATAAGCACACAAAGAATCTCCCTTCCTTTTCTTTCAATGCACCGTGCCTGACAAATCAGCTTATTCCCCAGTTGATCATCAAAGGAGCCAACAAAATATGGCAAGTGAACATGCTTAAAAAAATATAACCTACTTCCTAAGCAATTCAATATTTTTTTTCTTGTCTATCCTTCATTGTTTCTGGCACATAAAAGGAGTGTCGAAGAACTAACAAAGACTAAAGACATTGTTTAAGATGCATGTCAACGCTTTTCCATCTACCATAAGTGATAAAACACGAGGTTAGCATCATTATCCAGCACAACTTAATTCCCTCTGCATGTCCCCATTACCATCCCTTATTCACACATTTTAGTTGATCTTCTCACCAAGCATCACAGTAGCTCTCCATAATCATACCAGAAAAGAAACATCCATTCTTGTTTCCCATCATATTTATGAAGCATCACTGAAGTAATAATTAATGGTTATGAGCATTTAATTTAAACATAATACAGATAAAGCAAGTAAGCTATTCAACGAATTCCTAGTAGAACAGAAATTTGAAACGGGAACATACGATACAGATGTGCTAGACTATAAAGAATAAGGTTATCATATGCATAAAGAACACAAGTATCCACTTCAAATTTAGCCATTGTGTGAAACAGAGTCAATAATAGAAGGAAGCTTTTAAGTTTCAATAATCCACAATATTAGCAATAAAGTACTGGCTCAATCTTTAAACTCCACTGCACGTTCTAATCGTCCACTTCACAAGTAGATGAGCCAATATCATGAATGAAATTAGATGCTTTTTCTGAAATACAGCAATGCTTGTAGAGATTTGGATTGTGTCACCACTCAAATTTGACAAAATACACACAAAAAACATAAGTTCACACTCTTGCTAGTCCAATCAGCCATTTTTTAACTGCCTTAAAAGGAACTTGGAAAACTTACTACATTGTTTTCCAAGCATTTCTCACTTCTAATACAGACATCGGTGAGCTAATTGCATCAACTGATAAGTATAATCCTAGATACATCTAATCCAGACCAGAATCATGCAACTACAAGCACTTCTAGCTTCAACAGCATAAGCACTTTTACTGGCCTTAATGTAATGGAAATTACATCATCTGAAACTTCTCTGTCAGCATGGTAAACATAATGGACTGAGTCAATACCATGTGAAACCACCAGTACAGTAATTGGTTGAAGTAGATGTCACATAGGGCTTTTGGCATCCCTTCAACAAATAGACCAAAAAACAATAATTGTGTTAATTTCCCTTGTTCTTTTGCTAGCCAGTTGTTGAGGGTCCCATACTAGCTTAGTGCTTTAGTATTCACCCCAGAAGCGATTAATTCATCAACAAATACAAAACAATCACCTAGAGTTGATTACCCTTCATGTGTTTCAAAACATACAGAAGGAGAATGCAATGCTATCCTCAGAATAGATCTTTATGACAGAAATGCGAAGCATATCACGGAAATGTCTCAGTATGTTTTGAAAACATCAAGAGAGGACCACTAAAGAAAGACCCATCTCAAAACAGGACCACATCAGCAATAATGCCAACATATCCAAACAAATGACAATTTATATCAAGAAAGGTCCCTAATGTGCAGGCCATTATCCTATTCAACAACCAGCATTCATATGGCTTGATCCTACAATCAGAAACAAAATATGTTGAATAAAACCCATCACAGTGCCTAACGTTTGCATTTTCCCTAGGAAATGCTTAACCTACCTATGATAAAGGGTATGTACAGCAATTCATGAAACGAATAAGGATATGCTACAGGACTCAGGCCAGCAGCCAAAACAAGGTTATTAATTAAGTGAAAAAATGGGTGCACCAAGAGGCCAACTTTAGCAAAACATTACAGAAATCCTATACATACATACTCATAGTTTATACAACCGGTTACTTGCAATCAATTGTAGAATCTGCAAAACAGGCCCTATACAATGGATCATCTTAATGGGGTGGGTACTATTTTTACCATTGTTAGTCTTGTTCATTACGATCTCCTTATAGTGCTTGATTTTGATCAAACAAGAAACCTTTCCATTGTAAATCATCATTTCAAGAACAAAATCTTGCCTCGATGAACATCAACATCAAAAGGAAAAGCTAAGAAAATTGAGTCCTGACATTCTGCCTTAAAAAGTTAATGCAGCAAACATATCAGATGCACTTGAACTCCCAGCTGTAAAATCAATTGGTAAAATATTTGTTTTTGTTACAAAAACTCTTTTTTGTTACTATCACTTTCCATTCTTGGGTTAAATGGACAGGTAAGCACCAACTCTTTGCCATATGGTAGCTGGTAAAGGCACCAATCATCTTTAGTCTATCCAATTAATAACCAAGGGAGGAAGGACATTAGATTTTAAAATAACAATAAGATCAATCAATATTATATATCCAACATAGAATAAACCATAAACACTAGTTACACAACAAGCATGAAACAGTAACAAAAATCAGCGACACGATGCTATTTATGTCATGTATAAGCTGCTGACCTCCAGCCTCCAACTCCACTAGAAAAATACCAAATAGTCTACAGATTCAAACTTGAGTTCTTATAGAGAGAGTTACCACCAAAAAAGGAGAATATATATGTATGAACAGGACATAAATGATGAGCCCTAAGTGATGAGAAAAGCTAAAAGCATATATATGACATAAAGAAACAACAAAGGAATAAAAACCCACTTGCAAAAACAGATGAACACAAAAAAAAGAACAACCTTGTAAACCAATACACATCAAATCTTACAAGTAAAGTGCACAAAGGAGTTGTCAATGATAAGGAAACATAAACAAACAAGAAAACTAACCAAAGAGATAGTGAAAAAAAAAGATATATATATAGTCAATAACAGTTGGACTTTGGGAGCACACAAGAAACTCCAAAAAAGAAAAAGAAGTAAGAAAACAAAAGCTGAAGCACTGGAAACTGGGAAAAAAGAGATAGTAAAGCAGGTGGAAAGAAGCTGTGAGAAGAGAGGAGAGGTGAGGTGAGGAGAGAAACCTGTTGAATATGATCAGTAGTGACGTTGCTGGGGTAATAGGCTGCCATCATGGGCTGCATCTGCATCAGGTGCTGTTGCATTTCTTTAGTATTTATAACCAAAGACACACACAGAGCTATACTCACAAAAACACAAAAAAAAAAAAAAGGGTCCCTTTCTATTTCTCTGTGTCCTCCTCTGGGCTGAGAGCCTGAGAGCAACAGCAAGTACGCGAAAGAGATGCCTTTGCTCTTTGCTTCTCTCTCTTTCTAAACAGACATAAGTAAGTGAGAGAGAGAGTGAGAGAGAGTGAGAGAGAGAGAGCTGTCTGTATCTACCTAAGATTGATAGATAGATATCATTACAGAGAGAGGGGGGGAGAGAGAGAGAGAGAGACAACAAGTGTCTTTGTCTTGGTTTCCTGGTAAAAAAAGAGTAACTTTTCTTTACTTTTTCCTTCTTTATAATTGAGAGGTCACGTGATACAGGAAAGACAGAGAGAGAGAAGAGAGAACAGAGAAGTATTCTGTCCTGTCTGCCCTCTGTGTATGCGTATTTGGGTGCAGGAAAGGGGAGTATTTTGGTAAGTCGTCCCATTTTTTAAAAAAAATAAAAAATTAATATGTAAATTAATAAAAACGGAAAAATAATTAGAAATTTAGCATTATTTAAATATTTACAGATGACATAGGTGATAAACAAGTCGCCAATATCACATGTAACTTAATTATCTTATATATTAACTTAATTATCATATATATTATTTGCAACTCGTATCTCATAGATATTATCTATAACTTGCATTTTATAGATTATATACTCGACTCCTCTAACATGTATATATATATATATATCTAAAAATAGTCTATTCTACTTTTAATTTCCTATAAAAAAACAACAATTAATATAATTATAAATAAAAATCAGTTCTCTACCATTAAACACAATTTACATAAACAACACATGATATATTAAATCACAAATAACAATTGTACACTAACTTTTAAAACAACATAACATTTTATTATACATTAAACTAATTATACATTTATCCACAATTATCATAATATATAACAATATATAATTATATCTAATAATCTTTTTATTTCATCCGTGGTTAATAAGGTAAAATTATCATAATATATTTATCCACAATTATCATAAGGTATAATAATATGTAAAATCTCAATTGATTTATCAAATAGAAAAAAAATTATAAAAAAATAGAACCATTTTAATAAAAACAAAAATAATTGACATTGACTTAGTAACCCTAGTGACATGGTATCTTTCATAATCTAATCTCCAAATCAAGTTTAACAATTATGGATGTAAAGAATATGTTTACTTGCACCACAAATCAAGATGATAAAAAGGGAAAGTTGAACTTAGTGTTTTAAGATCGCTCATTAAAGATTATCTAAATTTATTTATTAAACTTTATTTTATTGTTAAAAATAAAAGAATAATATAAGTGATTAACTAAATATATTAAATAATTTTAATTTATATAGTAATGTTATCAAGTTTTATAATAAAATTCTAAGAAAAAAAATCTTATGAATTGAATAGAAGTATTAAATGAATATTAACAATTATCCTAAGGCTAGTTAATTATAATATGGGAAAATTATCATGATTTTTCTATATTTTAGTCATTTTTATATTTACCTTTTATGTTTTAAAAAATTATAATTTACATCCTATACTTTATTGTGTGCCTAACAATTTACATAAAAAATCACCATATAGTTTATTCTATCTTACACTTATTAAAGATGTAAACTATAATTTTAGTCTATTTTACACTTATTAAATATATAAATTATAATTTTTTAAAATATAAAGGATAAATGTAAAAATGACTAAATTATAGAATAGTTAGGGTAATTTTTCCTAATAATATTTTTAGTATTTTAGATTAAAAAAACAAAGTTTATAACATAATGGGTGAAAAGTTAGTGTAATTCCATATTACCTGATTCTTTAATTGGACAAATCAAATATGGATAAATTAGAAATCAAAGTATGAAAATAAATTTTTAATAATTTGAATAAGTATCCGAAATAACAAGTTTTTTCATCCAAAGTACTCCTATTCCTATTCATAAATGTTATATTTAAAAAAAAACTAATAAAATGGTTTTAATAAATTATGATGATAGTAGTTAGTTTTGTTTTTTAGTTTCCTAATTTTGAAACAAAATTACGAAAATGAAATCGTGAGCAGTTGATATTAAACAATGCCTAAAATAATTTTGCAAATCAGGGAATCCAGAATAGCCCAACAGTGTCTATTGGTTTTAAATTTAATTTTTTTTTAATAATATAGTTTTTAGAAAGAATCTCGAGTAGTTGCATCAAAGATTATATATCGGATGTTTCTTTTATGGACTTTCTAAATATAAATTTTGAGATTAATATTTTAAAAAATTTATTATGCGTCTTTATGAATATCTAAAGAAAGAATTTAGTTTTTCTAATAACTATTATCATTGAATATAAATTTTTTTTAAAAAAAAGTGAATTATTAAGTGTGATTGGCAATGACTTATTAAATTTAAAATTTTATATGTGATATTATAATATTTATGTTTACTTTTATGTCATAGTTACTAATAATTTGTATGTTTACAACGCTAAAAGGTAAAAACAATAAATTAAATGCTAGGAAAAATATGTGTTTCAGGAAAATGTTATTAAATCTAAAAATAAAATTATTTTAAATTTTTTTTATCAATTAAAACAATTTTTTTTATTAATATATCTCTTGTTGATCTTAACGAATACAAGGCTTTTAGCTGAAATCATTATTTCTATTAAAAAATTATTTTATAATTGTTAAAAAAATATGAAAAAATATCAAAATAGTATGTTCATATTTTATGTGTGATCGAAATCTAAAAATATCAAAAATATGATAAAAATCATGTTAAAAATCTATCTAAAAATTTTAAAAATAAAAAAAATTGAATTGAATTTTCATGAATAATTTATTATTATTAGTATTAGTATTTTAATATCAGATACACAATAGTTGGAGAAAAGAAATATTTAGTTATTATGTTAAAATTAAAAAATAAGTAAATTTGGTAATAAAAATTTAGAGTGCCTAAAAAAAGAGAGAGAGAAAACGATCATGTCAGAACAGGCCTAGAGGTGCAAGCTCGTTTGGAAATGTGGTTGCGATTGCTTTTCAAAGTGCTTTTTATTTAAAAATACATTAAAATGTTATTTTTTTATTTTTTAAAAAATATTTTTGATATCAGCACATCAAAAAGATCTGAAAACACTAAAAAATATTAATTTTTAAAAAAATTTAATTTTTTTTAAAAGCATTTTTGAAACAAAAAAACAAAAAGAACCTAAACCTATCTGTCTGGCATTATTGTGTTTTCTTCTTCTTCTTCTTCTTTTGTTTTCATCAATATTTATTTTCTTGAATCCATGATCTTATGGCTTTTTATCGTTTGTTATCAATTGAGCTACAACACTGAAGTATTAAAAACCAACTTAAAAAATATATCAAAGTGCTTTATTATTCATGTAAATAATAAAATATCTTAAAAACTCTAACTCTTTTAGTGTTGTAAGTTAGTTTTTTTTTAAAAAAACAATGGCTAATAATTTAATAACCTTTTTTTATATTTTCATTAACATTTAATTCTTCATTAATTTTTAAAACAACTTTTTATTTTCTCAAAAACTAAAATTTATAATGATTCACTTTTATTTTTTTATTTTTTAACCTCATATCAGTATGGCGTCAAGTAGTAAACACAACCATTCCTTTATGGATTGTTGATGTCCACCACCAAACACTTCCCTAGGTTCTGTTTGTTTACGGTGTGATGCTTAGTTGAAACTATGATTAAAATAAAATAAAAAACATTATTTTTATATTTTTTTCATTTGAACACATAGTTTGAAACATGATATACCGCGTATAATAGACAAATAAACTCTAAAAAATTAAATTGTTTATACCTCATTTAAGAGGTGGTCAAGGTTAGCTCTTTATTTTTTATGCAACGGTCAAATTCATTCTTTGTTGCGATGAGTATTAAATATGATCTCTCTCCCTTTTAATATTAATAATTAACCATTCATATATATATATATATATATATATATATATATATATATTGAAGAAAAAAAACTAAGCAAATCAATATCTTGCATTCTCTTTTACCAAACCCATATGCATTATTAAATATTACATTTAAGTTACATGTTAAAAAAAATATCATTTTTAATATATTTTTAATTGAAAAACATCATAAATCACAATACCAAATACATATTTAAAACAACTAAAATCTTGCAAACATCTCAGAATTATAGGCTCTTTCAAGTAATATTTTGTACATTTCAATTATTAAATATTACATTTAAGTTGCATGTTTAAAAAATACAAAAAAATCCTAAAAGAATCCATAAAAATATAATGGGCTAATTTTTTTATTGTTTTCTGGCTAATTTATTATGATATTTTATTATAAAAATGGGCAAGTTTAGTTAATTTAGTGATAAATAAATGGAATGTGATAAAAAAATATTAATAAGAAAAAATAATACAAAACAGCTTATCCATTTGCACAGAAATTATCATCCTCATCCTTTATACAAGTACCCAAATCTCAAACCCTTTTTATAAAATTTTTTTTTACTCAAGACAAGGCTCCGATTATAAAAAAAAAATATTACATTTAAGTTGCCTCATTCATAAAAAATAAAATAAAAAAAGAATTAAGTTGATTATAAATTTTACTTCTTTTTATAATATTAATAAGGTCGGGATCTACATCTCTGATCACATAGCTAGCTTGTATCCTAGAGCTCGAGACAAGGCTCCGATGGGACACTGGCTAAAATTCATGAGGCATCCATACCACAGTAGCACTCATTTATTTTGAGTCTGTGGCTAAATTATTTTGATGATTTTTTAAATAAAAATTATTTTAAAAATTCAACCTCAATCGCTACCGAAATCAATGTAAAAACTTCAAATGTGAGACTGTTGTTTTGACAATGGATAAAGTTACCTGGTGTTTCTCGAACGATCGACTTGAATTAAATCTTATTACTATCTAATAAATAATCCTGACAAGGTGTACGTGACCCCAAACTTGTCCTCCAGTAGCACTAGCGCACCACTCCTCAGGATTCTCCTATCAGTTGGTGAGCTAGCTAGGACTGGTACGGTCGATCACAGAAACACAGTAGCAACACCAACAACACTGGCTGTCCTTCAGAAATGGCCACATAAATGGCAACCTCGTCATTTTCAGGGGGCATCCTGCGGTGGTGGGAGGCCAGCAATATCGACAATAGGGTCACAACAATACACTGGAAATGAAAATAATTGCTAGTTAGGTGATGTTCCCAGCTCCCCTTACACGATGGGCTGCTAGGTTTCTCATTGACCGGTGCCCTCAAATCTCAATCCTGTCATTTCTTTTCGTAGCTGAGCTAGCTAACATGTCTCTGGACAAAACACTGGTGCATGTCCCTACTGCCAGAAAACTTGCCTCCACTTGCTATCTCTGAGGTCTTTAACTAGTTGCTGTATCATTTGCTTCTTTCTTTCTTTCTTTCTTTCTTTGATTTGATGCTTCTTGAAATGCCAGTGACTGAAAACTGAAAACCCTTGGCCGAGGGGCTTTCATATTTTTTGCACATGCGATTCTAAATTTGATAGAACTTATGATGTGACATGAAAGGAAAATCTTTCCTTGTGGAATCGGATCTGATTTCAAATGGTTGGTATGATAGTTGAAAATATATAATTTCTTTTCTAAATCTTAGGTTAATATATATTCACATAATGTTTTTGAATACATCATGATTATATCAATATAAAATATGCACTTTTATTCATCCATGGTTATAAACCCAGCTCAAGGCTTTAGTCGTAGGTTGGCTAATCAACCCTTTTATATATAACAACAACATCCTAGTTTTAAAAAAAATGGTTCAAAATAAAATCCAACTTAAACCAAGCTCCAATCTACATGCCACTGAATTGAACGATGATAATATATTGCCTACATAGCCAAAAGATCTGGACAGTGAAGCTCGTTTTTTTTTCTTTTTTTTTTAATTTTTTATCCTTTATTTTTAATTTTTTCTTGATTTAGTCATTTTATAGCCTAAATAAGATTTAAGTTTGAAATTATATCACAAAGAAAAAATTAAAAGAAAAATGATTGAAATA
>Ga0307517_10011580_pt1 | contig 12209 bp, 12 predicted proteins | sample 23_EM_MG_FD_194515 | JGI IMG/M metagenome (GOLD analysis project Ga0307517, IMG submission 194515) | Populus trichocarpa ectomycorrhiza microbial communities from riparian zone in the Pacific Northwest, United States - 23_EM | ecosystem: Host-associated > Plants > Roots > Unclassified | place...
TGGTTGGGATCAACATAGCCACTGCTAGGCATAGCCACATCTAGGCATAGCCACTGCTAGGCACAGCCACTGCTAGGCATAGCCACTGCTAGGCACAGCCACCTCCCACAAGCATGCTAACCTTGCCCTGCTTTTCACCCCCACCTTCCTTGTGAATGCAAAATCCCCAAAGTTTAGGTTGAACTAACTTGATACTAGGCATTTCCAGCCACGGCGACTGGTAAAGCAGGAAACCGGATGTCCTGCGCCCCCCAGCTCATGAAATTTGTGACAGGCATCCTTGGTCATATTTTTGTCTTCCGATTCAGTTTTCAAAGAATGTCCTCGGATACCGCTCGTCTGTCGTATCTCCCGCCAGAACTGGAACGACTTATCTTTGAACTGGCGGTAATACAACACGGACCTGAGTGTTCGGTCAAATACTTACTTGTGGCGAGGCGGGTCAATATTTGGTGAGCCATAATCGACAGATCTCTGCCTTGCAATCTGACTTTTTTTTTCAGGTTGAAACCGCTCATTTTCAGGGTCTTCAACCAGATGACGAGTTCGAGTTTCCCAGACTTTAACAAGTGCCCAAACTCCCTCAAGGCTGAGGAAGTTGGCAGGTTCGCTCAGCGTCTCATCCTTCACCGGGGTTCCGCGCAAGACCTGGACAAGCTCTTATCCCACTGCCCGAACCTCCAGGACTTCGCGATTTGGTTGCAGCCTGGCATAAGGTTCCTGCTTCCCACTCTCGAGAAGCTTTCTTTAAGGCGACTCTCGGCGGACTTTTCAGATCTGGTCCATGATGATTATCTCAGTTCGACGTTCTCGAGCATCACCCACCTCGATGTGATCAAATTCCACGGACGCACCTGGAAAGAATGGGAGGTGCTCTCGAAACTACCCCGCCTGAGTCACCTCCTCATCGGGTCTCTCGTTGACCTTGAGGTCTTCCCTAACCTTCTCCGCCGTGCCTCCCAACTTCGAATTCTGATTTTCATGCCAGAGCCGGATGATATGGCAGTTTGGATGCAAGACCACGAGAAAAACCAACACAGCCTGTTTGACGATGATGTCCGTTTGGTGTTGCTAAATAGCCCCCGATTCCCTGGTCTGGTTGAAGACTGGGTAAAAGGTGGGGAGTCGGGGCTCGATAACTGGACGTTTTGCGAGCTAGTCTCGATCGCGAGGAAACGTGAGTTCGATTTTTCTGTCTCCATTTATTTTTAATTCTACCACTTACATGCAAAACATTTCCTCGTCGCGTTAGGAAAATTCTTTTTGGATAATTCCCGACAGTTGTTTCACAGGATCTTTGATTGGGACAAAAATCTGACCGAAGAAGGGAAGAAGTGGTACAGTGAGTTAAATTGGGGGGACCCATGGTCGTCCGAAGTCCTCGAATCGACAATCACAACATAGAAGATAGAAGATAGTAAGTCGTAAAGCAAAATTTCTTTCCATACAAACGCAAACTATCTGGACTAGCGCAGAGCGTTCGATTTGATCAAGTCGACTATCGACAAGCCGGGTCAAGCCCTGCATCCAGGACGGTTCTTTATTATGAACTTCTCCATGAATGGCAGCGGTTCACCTGCCAAGTCGCTTCCCAGCCGAAGTTCCATATCGGGATAGGTTGCACCTTGGCGGCTCCTAACTGCTTTTGTATTGGCCGTCTGACGTCCTCTACTCAAGAAGGGAACAGCGAAAAGACGAAGAGGAGAAACCGCAATTTAGCACTTCTTATAAGTTTTAAGGCTCCTTCATGTGCTGGTTTATAAGTGTACACTCGTTGGATGGTGCCGGCATTGTCACTGGCAGTTGACAAAAGGGAACTCGTTATGGTGGCAAAACTCTGTTGAGCAGTGAGGCCATTCGGACTGTTCTCCTGACAAAATTTGTGACCCGAGTTGTGAATCGAGGGATGAATCGGACCAAAGTTGTGAGTAATTCACGGGATCAATATGATGGCTAAGTCAGATGTTTGTTTGAAAAGGTTCCAAGAGCCGAACACGAGCTCAAGCCTCACCGCAACCATACCTCCACCACCCCCAGTCGAAAGCTTACCATCCACATCGCATCTATGACAACTCCTGCAAAGGGAAGTGAGGCCGAACGACGAACCTGGAAACTATGGGCCCGTAGAAATGGCCTTACAGACGCCAACGGTCGCTTTATCTTTAGGAGCATCGGTGAACGTCGATCCCGCTTTCGAAATGGGCTCGATGAGAAGGACACCCTCCTCCTAAGGTTGATCGAAAAAACCCTGATCGACATCGTTCACATGCGAAACGCGGCGGTCGAGAGATGGCCGGAAACTATCCGCACCATGTTAAATCGAACCGGCAGAAATGGTCAGGAAGCGGTGCCTTTCGACAGTTGGTTCGGACCACCAGGACTCAAAAAAAGAATGCAGAGTACTCGTGTCTTGGCCGACCTCATACAAATTTTCGTGCTCGAGTACCACATTAATAATGTGACCTGGTCCGAAGATGCCACTTCCCTCACACTCAGAGGGGAGTCGGGTTACCTTTCCGAGATGGGGTTCACAACATCCGAAGAAGATGACCTTGGCGATGATATCATGGACATTGTCGACGGCAGGATGTTCGGCATCGAGCATCTGAAAAATTCCGTTCACCACCTCTGCCTAAGCATCATCATGCAGGAAAACCCCACTCCCCAGAACAATCCCTTACTTTTCTGGGTCGGGCTTTGCCTCCAGACCGAGGAGTTTGGCAACCAACAACGTCTCGAGTTTCATGGATTGAAGGATGAGTTGACGATGAGGGAGAAGCTGGAGGCATTGGTACATTATGCACGCGTTTTCATCATGGATTACGCATACACGAGCTGGGCCCAGTCCGATTCCGTTACCGAGGAATGGAAGATTGCCGTAGGAACTGCGTTGGATTCCAAAAGTTGGGGCTGGATCGACCGCGGCCTGCCAAGGCCGGTTGATCAGCAAGGAGACCCTGCCGATTTCGCTCAACCTCATTGGCAGGCATTCAAGACTCATTTCGAGGCGCTTCATACCAAGTGGTTGGTTAAAGGATCAAACAGCCCAATCGGAGTTATTTTAAAACTTTTGTAGAGGAAAGGGGAGTGCGATGAGTGAGGTGGAATTTTTGGATTGGGTATTGGGAGCAGGGAGGACCATCGACGTAAAATTGGACATTGGAATGATCTTTTTGTGGGAGGTACTACGTAATATGAATATGCACAATAATTTGGTGGAGCTTTGAGATGGTCGTAAGCATCCAGCAGCCAGAAGATGAGTTGTTTTGATGAAGGTGCGTTTAGAACTTTGAGGTTACGGGATGCCATGGCCAACCAACCCCTACCCTATTAAGATGATATTTATGTTGCATCGTCACTATGCTTAACAAGCGGTCTTTGTTTATTATATAGACATCTCTGTTGAACAAACTCAAAGACTGTTACGTAAATTGAGGGCTTGGGTGCCGAAGTATCCAAATGTGAAAAAATAATGGTTACGAATAATTTGAACCTTAATTCAAGCGTCCATCGCGGAGTAGGAAAAATGGGTTGTCTGACTACCTTTCATATTTCTGTTGTATTTCTGCATCATCACGAGATCCTGAGCACCCTAGTCCCAGGCGAGTGCCTGAGGTCCCGAGGTCCTTCACACGCCGATCTCCATTATCATCATGAATCGAGTTGCCGTTGCGAGCCCAATGACTTGCAAGAAATACCCTATTCTCAGTGATCGTGTAGCACTAGGTTTCGAGTAAGAGATCGTATCATGAATTGAAAATGACGTCCCCGCACACCCCGCCCTTACCTCCGCCATCAACACCTAGATTATAAGGGTTCTCCAGTATTGCTTAAGGGACACGCGATGATGTTAGAAAGACCGGATAGCGATCCTAATGATCATATGAGCTCGGCCTACTATCAACTTGGAGCTTTTTAACGAAAGGAAATGGATGGTAATTCCAGAGCAAAGCTACTGACTTGAGCAAAATATAGATGAGTGCGTCCTGTTATTATATAATAAACCGTCCAAAGTTTATTGATCTATTCTAGGTGACGTAAATTATGTGAGTAGAAATGCAGATTCACATTATTTGGTAGATAATTACTTCAAGGATACCCTCCGCGCAGACAGACTTCCATTTTTCCCGGACAGCCTGGCGGCGCTAGTATTCAGCGGCGATTCGGCCTTTGACGGAGGCGATTGCATATCCTGGAGTATGAGTCAAAATTCGGGAACAAATACAAAGAAAGAACAAGGAGAGAGGAGAATAAAAGACTAACAATATTAATTCTCGATCAAGGGCCTTCTTTGATAATTAATATTGTTAGAAACATGCATATACGTGCAGCTGTCCATCAGTCGTCGTCTGTTCCAGGATCCCAAGGAGAAGTGCTCCTTCCTGTCACTGCTGACAGCTATTAATAAAGCCCAAATTTGCCAGTCGTGAGCAAATCTGGGCAAATTCGGAGAGCGGATGAAGTTTGAACACAGATCCACATTTGAGACTAGCTCGAGAATACAAGACAGTACTATGTACTCTTTTGGGTCGGTAGGAGATTCACGCCGCAGCGATGGGAGGGCATTGTTGAAAATGTCGTTGACTTCGGAGCGGCTTTTAGGTGGGTGTGTTGTGGATACAGGCGTTGCCAGCAGGTACTGCGGATGGGAACGGGCAGTCAGGAGGGACGCAGACCCAGAAGCGAGAGTGGGCGCGATCGGAATGATGTTCGTCACGACCATCTTCGTCACTGCAAGGGGTGGGGAGGGTGAGAAAGGAGCCGAATGTGTTGACATAGTAGTCGTCATAGGTGCGTTGAGCGTTTCGACGCTTCGGCGATTTGCTGGACGACAAGTGGTTGGTTTCGGTTTCGGTGAGTCTAAGGTAGGAAGAAGCGGTCGTTGCTGCGGTTAGTCAATAGTCATTCGCGTGTCGAATTCGGTTTCGGGAGCGTCGAGTGCCATGTTCATCATCCTCGTGCAGATCGTCGGGTACAAGAAATGGGAACCACAAAATCAGCCCCTCAACCCAAAGCCCAAAACCCAAAAAATTAAAACAAGCTCACGCAAACTCAACACCGGCCAGCAGGAGAATTGTGAAGAAGGGCTTGGAGGTGTAAGCAACCTGGTGGAACCGTGGCAAAGAGGAGTCGGTGGAAGTGAAAGAAATGAGATGCAGAAGAAAGAAAGGGATACGAACAGGAAGAAGAAGGTAACGCGAGCGCGGAGAGGGCAAGTGAAGGCGACGAGCTGGAGAGAGAAAGCAAAATACTCACAGGAACAGTAGCCACCTCAACAACGCATTGCTGACCATAATATTGTACAAGATACTGAACAGGAACAACCAGGCTCCCTCCTGTTCAACTGTAGGACTCCGACTCCAACCTGGCATCAATGGGTCACACCCATCTGAATGGTCCCTGCCCTCCCTACCCCTTGCGCGAGCCAAGCCCACACAGCAGTGAAAACACCCCCATGCACTGCCGTAGAGGGGGAACGGGTAGATCCGATGGCATACGCGTTCTAGATCGCCGGGGTACCACTGTCAGGCTCCTGGCGGGAGGCGTGGTTGACTCTCGGGGTCAACGGAGTGTGTGTCACTGTTGTGTTGGAGATGGGATCATGTATTAGGACTATGTAATTGCCGCTCCATTTTTATCTGCTGACAGTTGATGGCGCCTCACGGCAGATCCTGGCCCCCAGGACGGCACACCTGTGTAGGCATTCTGGTGAGCATTTTCAACCATTAAATCTCTGCAGATGGGACCCTTGGTTTTTTTTAAGGTCAAAGTCTTAAAAAATAGAAGCTGCTTGCAGGGTGGAATGTGGGCTGCAGGAGAAGTTGCTGTCGGCAATGTGTTGCCATTGATGCCCACTACAAGTGGTTTCAGCGAAATCAAGGGGCAATTACATATGCAAACGACTGTAACAACGATGATCTGTCCCTACTCTGTTCATCCGCAATCCATCCGCTCATACCATGGATCTCTCACACGTAACATAGATCCCTTCGCCTGTGTCCTCTTTTGAACAATGAACCATGAAAAAGCACACCCGATGCAACGGTCCATCAGTCACCATCAGTTCCAGGGACACAAAGAGTACTGTAGTGTTTCGACCCATTGTTCATGTAACGGGTAACGGTCGGTCATGAACTGAACAATAGTAGCAAATGTAACGCATAACGGGGCTAGAAAGGCTGATTTTTTGATCCAAAATCTCAAAAAAAAGCGCCCGAGGCGCCGAAATGGACCCTTAATTTCCTATTTAGGGTGACGTGAACAACTTGTCAAATGAACAATATATGTAATGCGTAACATGGCATGAACAATCGATCGAAACACTACAGTAAGCCAAAGAGGAAGAATGGTTTCTGCACTGCGCAATTTACATATATTATGTAGATTTGTTTGACTGCACCTTTTCTCAATTCCTGCAAGCCTCCTCTTCCATATTATAATTGTCGGCGATGACCAGCTTCAAGCCTCCACCAGTCTTGTGGGCTCAGCGAAGCTCTGCAACCACCAAGCAGAAGGTCCGTTCTCTCGGTGTCATGCCCAACTTGCAAACCTGACGATGACATGTCGCCGTAGGACCTCATTTACTTAACAGTCAACCTTCGAGGAATTATACACTCAACTTTGAAATACACCATCACAAACACAGCCATTTCTTTGAAAGTAAATACAAACGAGTGCGTCGTCAAATGAAATATTGTGTTTTTTACACATGGTCTCATTTTGGCCTCGGCCCAGGGGAGACAAAGAGTGTGAATATGCCTTTGAACTGGATTTTCATGCTGAAGTGGTCCTGAAAGTAAGAGTTTCTGATCCTTTATAACTTGTGAAACTAACTTGAACCCCGTGACATAGGCATTGGAAAAATGCAGGACATCGCGATCCGTTACCATCATTATATTCAAGAAGGATACCACTGCTCGGGATTGGCCGCAATTGTCCAAGACTCGGCTTGCGTATGTCAAAACTGACTGGAGTCAATGGACTCCTTGCGTTGGTGATGAGTCTGATGACGCAGACGAAGACGCCTCTTTTAATGTGGACATGGATAGTGCTTCTGCAGGGACTAAATGTGGAGGACTCTTAAAACAGGTATTTCCCCTGCGAATTGGCTTTGAAGTTCATGCTTTGATAACGACGTTACGAAAATAACAGTCAAATCAAGGCTCAGTTCCAGCTGGCATAACAACGCCAGTAACCTCACAAGCATTGTCGGCGCAGCCAAGTTCCTCAACTGAGGCTATAATCGTGGACTTTTCTAATGGAAAAAAGGCTGGTGAGCTTACGGATCGTGGAATATCTTTCTGCAGGCGCTTCGAGCGTCTAGGGGAAATAGGAGACATTGAGAGGGGGATCTCGAGTTTTGAAGATGCATTGCGACTCACACCAGAAGGACACGCAGACAAGTCAATGGGATTAAGCAACCTCGGAAGCTCACTTCTGAGGCGCTTTGAGCGTCTTGGAGGGATGGGTGACATTGAGAAGGCTATCTCGAGTCTTGAAGATGCGTTGCAACTCACACCAGATGGACACACAGACAAGCCAAATCGATTAGGCAATCTTGCAGCCTCACTTTTGGCGTGCTTCCAGTATCTTGGAGAAATGCGAGACATTGAAAAGGCAATCTCGAGTCTTCAAGATGGAGTGCGACTGACACGAGAAGGACACACAGACAATCCAAATCTCCTAAACAACCTCGGATTGTCACTCTTGACGCGCTTCGAGCATCTTGGAGAAATGGCAGACTTAGAGAAGGCAATCTTGAGTCTTGAAGATACGGTGAGACTCACACCAGAAGGACACGCAGAGAAGCCTAATCGATTAAGCAATCTTGGATCCTCACTTTTGGCACGCTTCGAGCATCTTGGAGAAATGACAGACATCGAGAAGGCAATCTCGAGTCTTGAAGATGCAGTGAGACTCAGACCAGAAGGACACGCAAACAAGCCGGCGAGCTTAAACAACCTAGGAAACTCACTTTTGAGGCGCTTCGAGCGTCTTGGAGAAATGGGAGACATAGAGAAGGCAATCTTGAGTCTTGAAGATGCAGTGCAACTCACACCAGACGGATATGTAGACAAACCAGCTCGATTAAACAACCTCGGAAACTCGCTTTTGACGCGCTTCGAACGTCTTGGAGAAATAGCAGACCTCGACGAGGCGATTTCGAGTCTTGAAGATGCGGTGCGACTCACACCAGACGGACACGCAGGCAAGCCAACGTTCCTAAGCAACCTCGGAAACTCGCTTTTGAGGCGCTTCGAGCGTCTTGGAGAAATGGGAGACATCGAGAAGGCAATCTGGAGTCTTGAAAATGCAGTGCAACTCACACCAGACGGACACGCAGACAAGCCAGGTCGATTAAACAGCCTCGGATCCTCGCTTTTGAGGCGCTTCGAGCGTCTTGGAGAAATAGGAGACATTGAGAAGGCAACCTCGACTCTTGAAGATGCGGTGCGACTCACACCAGACAGACACACAGACAAGCCAGACCGATTAGGCAACCTCGGAAACTCGCTTTTGATGCGCTTCAGATGTCTTGGACAAATAGCAGATATGGAGAAGGCGACCTCGAGTGTTGAAGATGCGGCGCGACTCATACCAGACAGACACGCAAACAAGTCAGGTCGATTAAGCGACCTCGGAACCTCGCTTTTGACGCGCTTCGAACGTCTTGGAGAAATAGCAGACCTCGACGAGGCGATTTCGAGTCTTGAAGATGCGGTGCGACTCACACCAGACGGACACGCAGGCAAGCCACATTTTTTAAACAACCTCGGATCGTCGCTTTTGAGGCGCTTCAATCGTCTTGGAGAGATGAGAGACATCGAGAAGGCGATTTCGATTCTTGAAGATGTGACACGACTCACACCTGACGGACACCCAGAAAAGCCACATCGCTTACGGACCCTTGGAATCTCATTGATTATTCGCTTCGAGCGTCTTGGGGAACTGGGAGATATCGAGAAGGCGATCTCGAGTCTTGAGGGTGCAGTGAAATTCACACCAGACGGTCACGCAGACAAGCCAGGTCGATTAACCAACCTTGGAGTCTCGCTCTGGAAGCGCTTCGAGCGTCTCGGAGAAATGGGAGACATTGAGAAGTCAATCTTGAGCCTCGAAGATGCAGTGCGACTTACTCCAGATGGACACACAGACAAGCCAGGCCTATTAAACAACCTCGGAAACTCGCTTTTGACACGCTTCGAACATCTTGGAGAAATAGCAAACATCGACAAGGCGATCTTGAGTTTTGAAGATGCGGCGCACCTCACACCGGATGGACATACAAACAAGCAAATTCTCCTAAACAACCTCGGAACCTCGCTTATGATACATTTCGAACGTCTTGGAGAAAAGGGAGACATTGAGAAAGCGGCCTCGAGACTTGAAGAGGCAGTGCGATTCACCCCAGACGGACATGCATACAAGCCACATTATTTAACCAACCTTGGAAATTTGCTTTTTATGCGTTTCCAGCATCTTGGAGATTCTACGGATCTGAAACAAAGCATTTTTGCAGCTTTTCAAGCCGCCACTCAATCCAGTGGCCCACCTTCTGTTCGCTTTAATGCTGCTATAACATGGTCCAAGCGTGCTCATCTTTTCCACAGTGCCTCTATACCATCTGTGCTCGAGGCATACAGCACTGCTTTTGAACTACTGCCCCAGGTGTGTTGGCTTGGCCTCAGCATCGCTGCACGCCACCATGAACTTATTCAAGCGAGGACTCTCGCATGCGACGCCGCAGCCACTGCCATCTCGGCAAATAATTTGTGGATGGCAATAGAATGGCTGGAGCAGGGTCGTTCAGTTCTCTGGGGCCAGATATTGCATCTTCGCACTCCGTTAGATGACCTGAACGCCAGTAATCCTGGACTCGCTGCCAAACTCACGTCGATTGCTGGAGACTTGGAACGTGGCAGTTCTCAAGCTTTCCTGGAAGGTGGTGACTCTGGAGTGTCACCTGAACAAGCAGTTCAACGGCACCGTCAACTAGCTGACAAGTGGGAGGCAGCAGTCGAAGAAGTCCGCAAATTACCTAATTTTGAGCGCTTTCTCCTGCCAAAACAATATTCCGAGCTTCAAAACGCCGGTCATAATGGTCCAGTAGTCGTGGTAAATGCAAGTCGATACCGATGCGATGCGTTGATCATCGCACCTCCACAGGATCTCCAACTCGTTCACCTGGACAAGCTCACTTATGAGCATGCAGACTCCCTTCGAAACCGTCTCCATGTTGAGCTACGGAGTCAGCAGAAACTTCGTGATGAAAGAGCTGGCAGACCAGTGCCACCATACGGCAGTCACTGTGATGGAGACCATGAAGCAACTTTCCGAGATATCCTCGGCCAACTCTGGGAGTTGGTCGTCAAACCAATTCTTGGTCGTTTTGAAACCCTTCAGGTAGGTAATCAGATTGGATACTATGCCCTCTGTTAATTAATTGAGCACTAAAAATTCAGCTCAACGGCAATCTTCATATTCAGTGGTGCTTGACAGGCCCTCTTGCTTTTCTTCCGATTCACGCAGCAGGAATTTACAATACAGATGGCACCGTATCCTGTTCACTGGGTGATATCGCGATTTCTTCATACACTCCTTCTTTGAGTGCATTACTAAAAAGTTCTCAGCGGACGGTCAGCGAACAAGCAGGCGTCGAACTTCTAGTCGTCTCACAGTCGAATACCCCTGGAAGTAAAGCACTTCCCGGAGCAGAGAATGAGCTGCTGCAAATTCGCAAACATGCCTCAGCCCTCAAGTCATTGCAGGGGAAAGAAGCGACAGTCACGCAGGTGTTGTCAATGATGAAAAAATCCCGTTGGGTCCACTTTGCTTGTCATGGCATCCAGGACACTGCGGATCCAATGGACAGCGGACTGCGACTGAGCGATGGTCTGTTACGCCTCTCGGACATCATCAAGGAGCCGCTTCTGGATGCAGAGTTCGCATTTCTTTCTGCATGTCAAACGGCAACAGGAGACAAGGACTGTCCTGAAGAGGCCATTCACCTAGCATCAGGGATGCTCCTAGCTGGATACCGTGGTGTTGTCGGGACGATGTGGTCCATTCGGGATGATGTTGCCCCATTAGTCGCAGATAAAGTGTACGCAGAGATTCTCAGAGATGGAAAACCCAACAGCGCAAGAGCAGCGCAGGCCTTGCATACAACTGTACGTGGCCTTCGAGATAGGAGTTACTCTTTTGCATCTTGGGTTCCTTTCATTCATATGGGAGTATAAAGATTTTTTCCTCTTTTTTTCGAAGGGAGATAGCTAGTTGACTATGATGCATGCCTCTTGATCCCAGTTGATATTATTTAATGATACGGTACAAAATTTGATATGTACTCCTCAGAAAGTGAGCTATACTCACTTGTAGACAATCCCGTGTCCATAATCCTTTTGCAATAGTTCTTTAGATACGCTTGTCAACCAAACATGCGCCGACATTAAAGCACTTAACCTCGGCACTGGAATGTCCTTTCTAGCCTTTCCCTTCGCTCTTTTGACCCACTCACCAACTCGCTCCTTCATGACATACACCCCATGCTCAGCCCTGAAATGCCCTCTCAAGTCATGCACGCGCGAGATGGGACAACCAGAAATTTCAATCTTAATCGTCCCCCATCTCCACAGCCTCTTTTCATTTGTGAAACGACTGGGGCATGCAATATGAAATAATTGATACCAGAAGTGAAGGAGAGGTGGGCAAGGAACAGCTGACTCAGGTAGGAACATGACAGAATGTTTGGATTCAATTTTTTAAATTTCGAGAGGAAGCAACCTCGTGAATTCGAAGAAAGATGAGAGCCGACTCAACAAAGGAGCACAGGAGGCAGTGAGGAGGGGGCGAAAGAGGCAGCCGACGAAGGAAAAGAACTGACAGGACAGGCAGAGGCAGGAAGTGACGCGGAGGATTTAAGGACCGGAGATCTATGGAAACCGAGAGCATCACGCTCTCCAAGGCGTTGCCAAACATGCCTGCCGAGTGATTGCAGTTGATGGATCACTCGAGACCGCCTAATCAACACCGGTAAATAGTTGAAATTCAAAAATATATTCCTCAACACAGTAGTTTGTCGAAGTAAGGCAAATAAAAATTTCGGGCCAGTGAATACATACAATAAAGCCATTATGCACTATTTTTAGTGGCACAGCTATAGCCGTGCAGTTTGTGCATCATCGGATGTGCCGTGTTGACTGTGAATA
>Ga0307517_10011581_pt1 | contig 12208 bp, 11 predicted proteins | sample 23_EM_MG_FD_194515 | JGI IMG/M metagenome (GOLD analysis project Ga0307517, IMG submission 194515) | Populus trichocarpa ectomycorrhiza microbial communities from riparian zone in the Pacific Northwest, United States - 23_EM | ecosystem: Host-associated > Plants > Roots > Unclassified | place...
CCTGAGTAGTCTCCCAGATGCCTCCGGGAAGTCCCTACTCAGGAAGCTTGGGTTCGGATATATGCTCTCCCCTATGGTGGCATATACCTCGCGCATAATTATGCAAGCTATTTCCGCTAGGGTAATAGCTGGCACCTTCCTGCTAAAAACTCCTCCCCCGACTGGCACCCTACTGCTCCTCACCGGCTGGCACCCTACTGCTACTCTCCGGCTGGCACCCTACTGCTCATCGTCACTGGCTGGCATCGCCTCTGCCCAGTGGCTCTGCTCGCACACCTACCTCTCTCCCTCCTGCGATTTACTCTACGGTCGCAAACCTCGCTTAGGTTACGGTTGATCATGGTATTGCACGGCCTCCTTGGTCTCTCATAAACGCCGACGCGTCGCCATTATCCGGTCAGTCCCTACCGTGAACAGGCCTCCCCCTTCCGGCGACTAGCCGCGGGGCCTTTTAGTTAGGCATATTGGCAATAGTAGTTACATCTCGTCATTTCTTTGATTCTTTTTCTAGTGTTACCATGGGGCCTGCTGAAGGGTTTGGGTCTCTCTCCTGTACGTTTCTATGAGTTGTTTCCCTACGTGTCTGAGGTGTGAGTCTTAGGTGCGAGGCGGGGGAGGTTTCTTCTATGGTCTCGGGGGGTTTGATTTTTCCTATGATGAGGTGAAGCGGGCGGTTGTTATTGGGCTTATAGGTTTTTTTCTCTTCATAGCTAGCGCTGCATAAGGCTTTTTGTACCTAAAACAAATAACGCATGATTACAAAAAAAAAAGAAAAAAAAAGAGGACCAAGGGATAGGATCTTCACGCAACCATCTAAGTACTTTTCTACACTTAAGATATTGCAATACGATTACGCTTTACTCTCTTTACATATACTTCTCCTCTACGAAATTTTAAGCTCTAAGAACCCGGAGACTATTGTCATAGTCTCGACGGGCCACCCTAACATAGGACTATTGAGATAGTTCTATCAATCACAACAATCCACCCATCTTCCTATCTGACAAGATAGTACCCTTCGACGGATCATTTCAGATAGGCAAGCCAGTCCCGTACTATCTGAAGAGATATTATTTCCCTACGCCTTATCATAGGATAAGAATACTTGCTTACGTTAGCATACGACTATCGTTGCCTGTTGCATAACTACCTAACAAGAGGATTGTTACATTTGGTTGCGTCCTAAATCGCAACACCCAACGACAGAACGGCTCAACAACCTGTCGATCAAGAGATCGACCTTACTGAAACAGAAATCGACCTTGAAGGACTTGGGGAAGCGTTAGCTGAGTCTATTCAACACTCGAGAGCTGCGAGCTCTACAACAGATAGCTCGGAAGAAGGATCGGATTCGGACGAAACAAACGAACTAGCTACAAGGAGGAACACCATGGCGTCCATATCCAATCCCAATCCAGACACCAAAGGAAAAGAAATACCCCCGCTTGCCAACCTCACACCCGAACAGATACAACCAATTATTAGAGCCTTAACTGGAGGAGTGGGGAACACAAAGAAGCCCAAAATCAAGGAACCAAGCACATTTCACGGGGAACGGGATCAACTCAGAGGTTGGCTGGCCCAGCTGTCAGTCTACTTCAAAGGCGTAGAATGGGAATTCGAATACAACAACGACAAAATTGTGTACGCGCTTAGCCTTCTAAGGGAGGATGCGTTGAAATGGGCTACACCATACATCGAAAGACGACATGATGTAACCTGGAGCAGTTGGGACGACTTCCAGAATGAACTGCAGGGACAGTTTGGCGAAATCGACGAGCAAGGAGCAGCGAGAGCAAAACTCATGAAGAGGGCTCAAGGATCGAATTGAGACACAGAATACTGGAACGAATATAGACTCATCGCCAGTCCAACGGGGATGGATGATGCAACACTGACTTACCACTTGATAAAGGGATTCAAAACAGAACTACAAGACGCATGGGGAATGGATGGATCAGACTCGCAAGACCGGCAATTTGTCGCAAACTGGGCCATTAAAAAGGAAACCAAAATAGCAGCCATCAAACACATACGTCATGGGACAACAAGCAAAGGAACAACCACATCATCAGGAAACCCAAGGAATCAAAATGGGACCTTTCGACCTCAGAACGATAATCAGGGCGACCCAATGGAGCTTGATGCGACGCGAAGAAGGCCGGGGTTCAACATCTCGGCCAAGGAATACTAACGAAGAATGTGAAGCAACCTATGCCTCAAATGCGCCAAACCAGGACATCGAGCAGCGGCATGTAGAAGCCAGGCCAACAGCAAAGAGGGAGCGACCTGGGAACCAAAGAATGATAACAAAAAACAATGGAGACCACCAGCCAAAGCCAGAGAAATGGAGGTCGCAAAAGAGAAAGAGTTGGGAAACAACGAGAGTCCCCAGTAAGTAATGGTCTGAGAGACAAGACCAAAACAAAGCCCATTGAGATGAGCAAACTTTACGCGGCACTAAACAACACAGAAGCACTGGACAACGAAAATAACCATATTATGGTCACGATAAAACTACAGGGCACAACAAGACAAGTCACGATTAAGGCGATAATCGACTCAGGAGCAACTGAGGACTTAATCGACAGAGGGTTCTGCAACAAATACAACATTAGAACAACACAAGCAAAGACAATACGAGAGGTTTACCTGGCGGACGGTCGACCCAGCTCTATGGGACCAGTGACCCATACACCGAAAGTACCTATGGACATCGGTAGCCATAGGGAATTGGCAATTTTCCAAGTGGCAAAACTACCCAACCATGAGGTCATCCTCGGAATGCCATGGTTAAAGCAACACAGTCCCCGAATCGACTGGGGTCAAGGAAAAATTACCTTCGAAAGCGAAAGGTGTACGACATGGTGTTTAAAGGAATCACCCACGGTATACGCGATACCAGAAGATGAAGCACAAGAAGAGAACTTGAAAGTCAAGTTCGGTGTCGCTCAAAGCAAGAAAGATCAGCGAGTCAAGGTTAAGAAACTTGACCAGCAAGCAAAGATACCGACTCGAGGATCGGCACAAGCAGCAGGACGCGACCTGTACGCAAACGAAAGCAAGACAATAACTGCCCAAGGGCAAGAAGTTGTCCGAACCGGAATATCAATCACACCATTAAGAGGAACCTATGGCAGGATAGCGCCAAGAAGTGTCATGGCAGTTAAACATCGGATTGCCGTCAATGCAGGCGTGATCGACTCCGACTATACTGGGGAAATCAAAGTGGTACTAGCCAACATGGGAAACCAAGTCTATCAAGTCAAAAAACGAGATCGGATAGCACAACTCATCGCGGAAAAAATAGTCGAACGAGATTATTACGAGGTCCGAACGCTCAAAAAAACCAACAGAGGACAACAAGGATTTGGAAGGACAGGAACTTCTAAGGCACAGATCTGCGAGATCAGTGCCAGAGCCTTCGGAAAGTTTTACCGAAGACCAGACACGACCACAGGTATCATCAAATACAGCAAAAAAGAAGGACGCATGTAGCCTAGAATCAGTCAACATTATCACTGAACTAGCCATCAAAAGGGGAAAATATCAAAAGCAATGAAAACTCGAAGAAATGGTGCCTCAAGAATATCATGAATACTTGGATGAATTCGAAGAAAGAGAAAAAACTAAGCTACCACTTCTCCGACCCGGGGTGGACCTAGAAATCAAAATCGAAGAAGGAGAGGGACTCCTGATCAAAAAGATATAGGCACTTTCCCAGGACGAACTAAAGGAACTCTCGAGCTATTTCAAACAGAACGAGGAGAGAGGATGGATAAGAGAAACCTACTCGGACGGGGGATCTCCCATCATGTTTGTCAAAAAAAAGTATGTAAAACTTCGTGTGTGTCGACTATCGGGCACTCAACAATGTTACGAAAAAGGACCGATACCCCCTACCGCTTATGGGAGAAGCCTTGGACAGGCTACAAACTGCAAAATACTACACCAAACTGGACATCAAGGACGCATACCACAAGGTCAGAATAAAAAAAAGAGACGAATGGAAAATGACCTTTACCACGAAATATGGCACTTACGAATACCTGGTAATGCCTTTTGGGCTAACCAATGCACCTGCAGTATTCCAAAGATGGATCAACAGAACCTTGCAATCATATATCGACATATGCTGCATAGTGTACCTGGACGATGTCCTAATATACTCGGACAACCTGGAACAACACCAAAAAGACGTGGCTGCCATCATCCGCGCTATACGGCAACAAGGAATGAAACTCAAACCATCGAAATGCGAATTTCACCAACGAGAAACAGAATACCTAGGATTCTTCATCAATAACGAAAGAGTCAAAGTCGACCCTATCAAAACAGCAGCCATATGGGATTGGAAAGCACCTTCCAACAAAAAGGGAATTCAGGAATTTATGGGATTTTGCAACTTCTACCGACGCTTTATAAATGGATTCAGCAGAACAGCCAAACCACTATACGATCGAACCAAGAAAGATGTCATCTGGGAATGGGGAAAGAAAGAACCAACCACCTTTGACAAGCTAAGACAGACGTTATGCTCAACCCCAGTGTTGACATACTTCAAAGCGGGAAGACCACTACTTGTCGAAACCGACGCTTCACAATACGTCTGCTCAGGCATATTATCCCAACAGGACGACAATGGAAAATGGAAACCAATAGCATTCAGATCAAAGACGATGAAACCGGCCGAATGCAACTACGACGTACGCGACCAAGAACTGTTAGCAATAGCTCAAGCGCTCAAAGAATAGAGGCGTTACCTTAAAGGAAGCGGACAATACTTCAGAGTCTTGACCGACCACCAGAACTTGATAAGATTTACGACCACTAAGGAGTTAACGGGACGGCAAATACAATGGAGTGATGTCTTGAGCAGTTTCGACTTCAGAATTGAATATCGACCAGGAAAAGAAGGAGGCAAGCCAGATGCCTTAACTCGACGAAAAGCAGACATGCCACAGGAAGGAGATGAATGACTTACACAGAAAGAAAGGATTCCCCCACCAAAAGAGAAATACTTCGACTCCGGCATCCAGGAAATGGAGACAATGAGACTCGAAGAAACAAGCAACGAAGAACTTCGCAATGAAACGGCCCGAAATGAAGAAATTCAAACGATAAGGAAAGCTTTGGAACGAGGAGACAAAGAAATGAAGGGAGTGGCCCTATGACTATGCCAATGGAAGGACGAATACCTATGGCACCAAGGAAAAATTTGGGTTCCCAACAAAGAGGGAATTCGGACCAACCTTATACGTCAACACCACGATATTCCGCAAACGGCACACGGAGGAACGGCAAAAACGACGGAGCTCCTACAACGCAAATACTACTGGCCTGATATGCGCAATATGATAAAACAATACGTGAAGAATTGCGACATTTGCCAAAGAACAAAGGTGGTACGACATGCACCTTATGCCCTGATGAAGCCAAATGAAGCCCCCGATTGACCATCGAAATTGATATCCATGGACTTCATCACGGACTTACCAAAATCAAGAGGATATGACGAAATCCTGATAGTCATCGATAGACTCACAAAAATGGCTCATTTCCTACCATGTACTAAGGAAATGGATGCACGGCAATTCTCGGAACTTTTCATGAGGGAAATATTTCGATTGCATGGGTTGCCTAATGACATCATAACGGATTGAGGATCCATATTTACTTCCGATCTATGGAAAGAAACCACAAAGCAACCTGGAATAGAACGAAGATTGAGCACAGCATTTCACCCTCAAACGGACGGACAAACCGAATGGACTAATTCAACTTTGGAACAATACCTCCGAGCATACATCAGCAAAAATAATACCTTGCGTTCTGTGCGTTCTGTGCGTCTGATGCACCTGACGCTGAAATGCAAATCGCCAATCAGGAAGCAACCACCCTACCACACCACGCATCTGACGCAACCTGACGCAGCACCGAATCCTCAGGATGCACCAGACGCAGCACCTGACCCTCAGGACGCACCAGACGCAGCACCGAATAATCAGGACGCTACCTGACGCACCACCTAATACTCAGGATTCCACCTGACCCCAGACCACATCATCTGGAGATAAGCGAAGGGTCCCCCCTTTACCTTTTTCTGACCTGGGTCACAATAGATTTCATACTATTAGTTAAATTTACTACTATTCTACTATGGTTCTACTAGTAATATACAGGCTAATCCACATAGAAACACCTATACTTATATGCTGCCATCTGACAAAATACCCGTTCAAGTTCAAGCCCTCCCTCTGGCCTCCGGAGACTCTCCCCTAGCCGGGTCCCTGTAGAATCATGAGTAAAGGTCGCGGAGAGATGAATCCTATACCATTGCGTAGCTGGCGGCGAGCCCAACAACCTTCCGCAAAGTGCATCAAAATCCGTCCAGCGGTTGTGGAGTAATCTGCCATCGAGTAAAAGATCGCCAGGGCTACTATAAAGATCCTCTCCACAGAAGACAGCAATTTCATGAGCTTCGATGCGACAGAAATGTACCTTATACCATTGAGAAGCTGGCATCGATTCCAACAACCTCCCGCAAACAGATTCAAAATCCGTCGACCGGTTGTGGAGTAATCTGCCATCGAGTAAAATATCGCCAGCTTGATACCTAATACACCCTCCACAGAAGACAGGGATTTCATAAGCCTTGATGCGACAGAGACGTACCCTATACCGTTGGATAGCTGGCTTCGAGCCCAACAACCTCCCGCAAACAGAGTCAAAACCCGTCCAGCGGTTGTGGAGATATCTGCCATCGAGTAAAATATCGCCAGCTTGATATCTAATACACCCTCCACAGAAGACAGCGATTTCCTGGGCTTTGATGCGATAGGGACGTACCTTATACCATTAGGGAGCTGGCATCGAGCCCAACAACCTCCCGCAAAGTGCATCAAAATCCGTAGAGCGGTTGTGGAGATATCTGCCATCGAGTAAAATATCGCCAGCTTGATACCTAATACACCATCCACAGAAGACAGCGATTTCCTGGGTTTTGATGCGACAGGGACATACCTTATACCATTGGATAGCTGGTGTCAAGCCCAACAACCTCCTGCAAAGTACATCGGGATCCGTCAAGCAGTTGTGGAGTAACCTGCCATCGAGTAAAATATTGCCAGCGTGATACCTAATACACCCTCTACAGAAGACAGCGATTTCCTGAGTTTTGATGCGAAAGGGACGTACCTTATACCATTGCGTAGCTGGCGTCGAGCCCAACGGTCTCCCGCAATCAGATTCCGGATCGGAGCCGTGGTTGTAGAGGAATCTGCCATCGAGTTCAGGGATTGCCAGCACCCTACCACATTCAGCCCTGTAACTTCATGAATAATATCCCTCTGGGGATGAATCTTATACCACTGGATAGCTGGCATCGAGGCCAGGAACCTCCAAGTGTCAGATTCTGGATTCATTGTCTGACTGTAGTGGAGTGTTGCAGCTGTAGCCCGGGAGTGTGGATGCCAGTGTTGAGTGTTGTGATGAAAAGAGTGTGTCGCGTCGCGTCCAGTTTGAGGCTAAGTGCCGAGAAACCACCAGGCACTAGAGTGTGTTATGGCTATCACTCGCTTTCAGACTGGAGTGAGCTGGCTTTTTCGCTCCCTCAAAGATGAGGTTCTGAAAATAGAACTCTATGTCTTTAGCGCAAATTTAAGATTAAGGGTATAATGGCTTTCTCACCAGGCGCCAGCACTGACTATATTTTCTTTGCCAAGAAATACCCCTTGCTCACATCTGGGCTAGAAGACAAAGAAGGCCGAAAGGAGAATCAGGGGTAGTGGTGAATCGTGATATGCGATGCTGTTGAGGTTTAAGTCTGGATGCATGGAAGGCAGGGTTGCTTAGTTGCATGTGTCCGGACAGAACCCAGTGTAGGCAAGGGCCGCCGGACGCAGCAAACGTAATCAGATATGGCGCATGGGTACCGGAGGCACAGGACACCCAGGACGCAGAGTCCAGGCTAGGAGAGTCAGGAGGCAACACTACTGTATCTGACGCAGGCCACCTTTTTGCTGATGTACGTCAATTATCAACAAGACAACTGGAAGGAGCTCCTACCAATGGCAGAATTCGCATACAACAATGCATGTCAAGAAAGCCTTAAGGACTAAGCCTTCTTTGCAAACTACGGAGTCAACCCCGAATATCAAACCATCAGGCACCTAATGCAAGGAAATATCACACGACCGGAAGACATGAGTCAAATACACGATACCCTGCAAGCCGAAATGACGGAAGCGCAACTAAGACATAAGGAATACTACGATACAGGAAGAAAACCCGATCCGAATTTACAATCAGGAGATATGGTCTGGTTATGGCCAAGAAACATACGAAAGACAAGGCCATGCAAGAAACTGGACTACAAGAGAATCGGACCCTTCAAAATCTTGGCAAAGATAGGGGAAAGTGCTTGTAAGCTCGATCTTCCACCTTTGATGAGAATCCACAATACATTCCACATCTCTCTTCTTGAACATTATGATGACGATAAGTTTTCTTCTCAGCGAGCACAACCACCACCTCCAATTATCATTGAAGGAGAACCTGAGTACAAACGCGAACAAATCATCGATTCTCGACTACACTACGGAAAACTACAATACCGGGCCAAGTGGACCGGTTATCCTTCTGAACACGACAAAGTCTGGTACCCCTACGAAGATTTTGAAAATGCAGGCATCGCAAAACAACAATTCCACCAAAAGTACCCCAGGAAGCCCTCTCTGGATCAAGATCAAGGAACAAGAAAACGGGGAGACTAGGGTCTCCATAACACCACCACCGCAACTCACACCACCACCACCTCCTCCACGAATAACGACACCAAGACCCCCAACACCGAAGACCACGCAAGAAGGGTGGGAAACTGCTGTGGGACTACCAACGAGCCCCCCATACCGAGCCCTACATGAGTGGGAAAAAGCAGAAAAGAAGGAACGAGCTCGAAGGGAGCACAATGTGCTGTCATGGACAGCATGCTACGACGACGGGTGCCCGGTGCACTACAAAGACAAGGAAGCCTCGGGATGGTTTCCCCAAGACTGATCTCGGTCTGTGCCATCAGTACCGGTATCGGAATAGAACAAAAAACAACAGAGGAAACTCCATGGGCAGAGCGTGATATGGTACGAATGCTACCACGACAAATACCTCGCACATGTGCAAGAGAAGATCAAAGCAGGGTACTATGCCTAGGAAAACGGCGAGAGGAAGCCCCTCTCAAAATGGGACCGGAAACACCGCGAGCCGGAACAACGAAGGAAATTCGGTGCCGTGAGGGCACGGCAGGAGAGAGACAGGAGCGAAAAAACTCAACCAGATGTCGGAGCCCTACAAAGGCAAATCCAGGAACTACTAGATGAAAAGCAACAAACCCTGGAAAAGGACGAAAAAACCCGACAGGAGCTAGCCAACAACCAGACCACGATAGGACGAATGCGCGAAGAAATCCAAGGACTTGCCAGAATGGTCGCGGGATCTGGTTTCAGCATAGCGAGGTTGCGAAACGAGATGGACACCAAAAAGCGAGCAAACGAGGAGCTCGAACACAGGAACCACGGCCTCCGAAAGGAGCTCAGAAGAGCTGGGCAGAGGTTGTTAGATCTTGGAGTGTAGCATCGTGGGACCGATGCTAGGGGAGACGGGAGCTAATGTCACAAATCGTGACTAAGCAAGGCAGATTTCACATGACTAATACTTATTAGTCATAAGGTATGTTGGTTTTTACACTATGACGTAACTTGACTCATAGTTCTCACATGACTACGCACGCGCGAGTTATTGCTATATTATGATTGGTTGATTGTTTTATGAGTCATGATTGTGACGTCACACGATGTAATGACTTTGGCACATGACTCATATTATGAGTCATGGTTTTCCCGCATGTGACTCGTTTGAGCATATGCCGTGTTTTATGGGTTTTGATTTGTTAACGGAATGTTGCGCAATAACTCATATGAGTCATCGATGGATTTCGCGCTATGACTCACTACGAGTCATAGAGGTTTATGTAGCGCGAGGTGATGAGTCATCAGGGTTAGGGTTGTGAGAAGATGCCTATAGAAGGCGCTTGGTTCCGACCAAGGGATAGGACTCCAACCATTGCTACAACACCTCCAGCGATTGAAATCTCAACACCACGAGAAATCATCGTCACTTTCCCCCACCCACCTCTCTTCCCCCACGATGGCTACTGCCTAGGGGTTGACGTTAAAGCCATCTACCCTCGTCTCCTGGGGCACGCAGGCCTCCCCTCCTTGGGGTTCTTGTTCCCGTTCTTCGTTGACACAAGCTCATGAAGTTCAGTTCGGTTCTCCCCCTTACACCGCACTTGATTTGCACCTCGCTTAGCATTTTGCACGGTCAGAAAGGTTCTCGCTTCGTTCACGGTCGGCGATACTGCGTCCGGACTCTCGGTCGAAGTAGGCTTCGGTTCTGCTGGGCTTGAACCTCTGATGGGGAAAGCTTCGGTTAGTAACATCACGTTCCCGCTCGGTTTCGCTGTCGTCCGAAAAGCCCTTGCTATGGCCGGTTAATCGGTTGTGGCTAGCCCGCTCGCGATCCTTCCTCTACCCCCTCCCGGTTCCGTCCGCTGGCACCGTACTGCCCTATAAGCTGGCACCTCACTGCTAATCCTCCTCCCCAGCTGGCATCTTACTGCTCCCCACCGGCTGGGACCCTACTGCTCATCGTCGTTGGCTGGCATCCCCTCTGCCCGGTGGCTCCCCTGGCCTTCTACCCTTCCGATCGCTTGGCCCCTTCTCGGTTACGCCTAGTCGTGGTATAGCACTGCCTCTGTGGCTTTGTCCAACCCCTTGGATCGATGTAATGACCTGCCTGACCGTACTGCATGGTTTCGGTGGGCCCTCTACCGGAGTTTTCCTATGTCGCCGATCAACAATCCTCTCCCCGTGGGCAGCGTTTCAGGCCATTAGAGTCTTTTCTTTTATTTTGGTGAGCCTGCGGAAGGGTTTGGGTCTCTCTACCTGTACGTTTCTATGTATTGTTTCCTTACGTGGCTAAGGTTTTTATCTTAGGTGCTGGGCGAGGGTGACTTTTCCTATGGATTCGGAGTGCTTGATTTTTCCCATTAAGAGGTGAAGCGGGTCGTGGCTATTGTTTATAGGTTTTTTTCTCTCCATTGCTAGCGCTGCATGAGGCTGTTTGTACCTTAAAACAAATCACGCATGATTACAAAAAAAGAAAAAAGAAAAAAGAAAAAGAAAAAACACGACCAAGGGATAGGATCTTCACGCAACCATCTAAGTACTTTTCTACACTTTGGCTTCGTTACGGGGCCCCGTTTCCGAGTAGCGGGGACAAAGTAGCATAGGTTATTCTGATTAACTGGTCAAAAAAATCATCCAAATCGGACAAGAACTGACTGAGATAGAGCACTTTGAAGTTAGACATCTTCACAGAGCTCTATCTCACTCAGTTTTGGTCCGATTTGGACGCTTCTTTTTTTAATAAGCAGTTAATAACCTGCTCTTGGCGCCCCGTTTGTCAGAAACGGGGCCCCGTAACGAACACTATCTACACTTAAGATATTGCAATACGATTACGCTTTACTCTCTTTACATATACTTCTCCTCTACGAAAACTTAAGCTCTAAGAACCCGAGGACTATTGTGATAGCCTCGACGGGCCGCCCTAACATAGGACTATTGAGATAGTTCTATCAAGCACAACAATCCACCCATCTTCCTATCTGACGAGATAGTACCCTTCGACGGATCATTTCAGATAGGCAAGCCAGTCCCGTACTATCTGAAGACATATTATTTCCCTACGCCTTATCATAGGATAAGAATACTTGCTTACGTTAGGATACGACTCTCATTGCCTGTTGCATAACCACCTAACAATAGGATTCATCAGCAAAAATCATACCTTGCGTTCTGTGCATTCTGTGCATCTGACGCACCTGACGCTGGAACGCAAATCGCGAACCAGGACGCAACCGCCCTACCACACCATGCATCTGACGCAACCTGACGCAGGACCTAATCCTCAGGACGCACCAGACGCAGCACCTAATACTCAGGACGCTACCTGACGCCAGACCACATCTTCCAGAGATAAGCGAAGGGTCCCCCCTTTACTTTTTTCTGACCTGGGTCACAATAGATTCAAGTTTCATACCGTCAAACCGTTAAATTTACTACTAGTAGTCTTCTATTGTTCTAATATA
>Ga0307517_10011582_pt1 | contig 12207 bp, 13 predicted proteins | sample 23_EM_MG_FD_194515 | JGI IMG/M metagenome (GOLD analysis project Ga0307517, IMG submission 194515) | Populus trichocarpa ectomycorrhiza microbial communities from riparian zone in the Pacific Northwest, United States - 23_EM | ecosystem: Host-associated > Plants > Roots > Unclassified | place...
TTAATTATTTATTATTTTTTATATTTGATTAAATATCAAATTGTTCCTCTGCTAACATTATAATAATGAAAAAACCATTTTAAAAATATAAAAATACCCGTTGAGATTAATTTTATTCGCTTCACCTTGCAATTGAGATACGGAAATACTTATTTGTTCCCGGGTTAATTTGACGAGGAATATAGTCATGAAAAAAAACTTTAATACCCTTGAAAGTTAGTGTTATTTTTCTAGTGGAGAGATAAAAACTATTATTATACTGTTTCAGTTAACAGTTTAACAGTGTATCCAGATAAGGAGCTACAGTGTTTTTCCATGTAGAACTATGTTATTTTAATGGATAACAAGCTTTGGAGCTGTGGAGCTCGCCTTTAAAATCATGGACATGAAGAGTGGCTTTAGCTTGGCACATCTCTTGTCAAATAATGCAAAGATAAACGTGCGCACCCAATAGATTCCACAAATCTCGCCAAAGCCATGATATTCAATAATGTTGTCTTACTGGAAGGCTTAAAACATTATAGTCCATAATTACTTAAACCGATTTCCTCTTCGTCTTTTAGGAGAGGAGGATTGGAAAGAAAATGGGTTTGCAAATAAATACCACATTCAACTGTGAATAAAAGAGCAAAAGGTAATAAGCACATCATTACAAAGGAAATATGAACGCAAAAAGGACAGTCTAATTGAGAGCCCTTTACCCCACACAGACATACAGCTCATATTTATTCAGAGCCTTTTTTATTTTCCCAGTTTAAAAACAATGTAACAAATGATAGTCCGCTTTAAACAATGCCTCTGTTTTGGACCCCGCATGCCTACCAGTTCAACACTCTCTTCACATTTGCCCATCACTAGGGTTTTATCTTGATTTATTTACTCCATGCGGCATCTTCCCCATAGAAATACAGGGATGGCTCTATCCTTGATGCTTTCCCAGTACAAACCTGTATCATCAATCTGTTTCACGGTACTTTATTCTGGGATTTGTTTTTTGGGCTTGTACATGAGTTAGAGTATGAGAATTTGTGAGACTCCGAGAAGTGAAAGACGGCCGTTCCTACGGGCCTCTCTATAGAGTCTAAAATGGTCATGATTAACCTAATCTTTAGGGATTAGATGTACATGAACACAGTTTCTAATCCTTAAAATTCTAGCAATCATAGGTTCGAAAAACCTATGGTAATTATTCATGTGGAGTGAAGGAATCCCAAGAAAGAATTGCGAGTTTGGCATGTTACTAAAGCAAGACAAAGTCATACATACGTACAAGAACATATTTTCCAGGCATACCTTCATAGGGATTTACAAATATTCCAACATATCTCTGCTAGTGTTATCGCTAGTGCTAGGAGACCTACATTATTGACTGACATGCCTTGAAACTTACAAGAATGGTGGCCAAGTCGTGTAGTTTAATATTAAAATCGCACGAAAAATCACAAGCAGAACTAATTCTCAAGGGTGAGAGAGAGGAAAAAGGTAAAGATGATCCTGGCTTTTGCCCTTTTTCTTTTTTTATTTTAAAGTATTGAGGCCCATGAAATATGCACAAAAGCATGTACATGAAATGTACAAGCAAGAAAGATCCAAAATCTTTCACCATTCCTTTTAGATGGATCTCGGCTTGCTGATTCCAGTGCAACAAGATCATGGCTTCACAAAACTTGTGGCAATGAGGCTATCAATGGGCCAGACAAAGCATTAGCAGGCCCACCTCTTCTTTGAGCCGAGTTGGCAGTTGGTCCGCAATTTGAACCCTTTTTCTTTTACATGGGCTCTCTCCTCAAGTTGTGGGGTCTAGAACCTTTAGTTTTGTGACGTTGAAGGATGAAAAACAAGTTTATCCTTGCTCTTGGTTAGGTTCTTCTTCAGTATCTCGACTACCCTTTCGGATAGACTCTCAGCAAATGTTCCTAACAAAGGTTCCAGTCCTGAAACTTCAACCCTACTCTTGCATGAAATGTGGCTCCTACATTGCACCAGTTCAGCAATTGCATTGAGCTTATTGGCGATTGATGGAAGTAGCTTACCTGCGTCGCCATATAACTTAGCTCCAGGACTGTTTGATATTTCTTCTGTGGAGACCATAGTTCCTAATTCTGAAAATAAATGGACTGCATTGTCAGCTGCATTGTCCAAATTTATTAGTGCTTCCCAGCATGCAGTTAGTCTTTGCTGCAGATTGTTTCCTTCAGTTTCAGGAGTGCGTTCCTTTTGATCCATGGCCTCTGTTAATTTCATGTTTAAAGAATCTTCTGCGAGATCGCAGTTAGTCAATTCACCTTGTGAGAGAGCATGAGTTGAGATCACCAAGCCCTGTGTTGAGTTCTTTAGGTCCTGCAAGAGGCATAAACAGTCAAAACAATTCAATGTAGCGATCTGGGGTTGTCTTTTCTTTGTAGGAAGTAAGAACACATTAATTCCTTGAAGCTGTTCTTGAAACGTCGAAATTTCTTTTCATATGATTGATTAAGTGCTTCATAATTTGTCTGGATAATACATTAAACCAAAAGAAACATATCCATCTTCAACACATGGTACTTGAATTATCCATAGAAAACAAAAACGCAAATACTGTTTCTTAGATATAATAAAACAAAACCCCACACGTAATCATCAAAACCCTTACCTTCTACTTTTTAGTTTTCACTTTTTCCAAGGTCTGTTAATTTAAGTACAACAAAAGAACATGAACCATGAGGATTTGAAACAAATTGAAAGACAGACCTGTTTAGAAGATTCTCTCTCTTTCTGTTCTTCCGGATTCTGGGTCATTGGATCCTCCAAGGTAATATGCGGGACAGATTCTGCCTTGTAGGTCGAGATTTTACTGTGAAGATTTTGAACAGGTGTGTCAAACAGGCTCTTGCCTCCTCCAGCATAGTCCTGGCGCACCACATATTTTGCAGAGTACCTTCTTCGAACAAAAGGGTTACTTCCGTCCACCTGTAAACAAGATATTACATGGTGAATATTACTGTAAATCTGTAAAGCTTCACGTCCTAAGTATTTGGGTCAACGAAACAGTGGTATTGTATTATATTTCCTCTGTCCTGTCCTGTTATTTTAGTATGTCATCGAACTCTATTTGGATAAATACCTATCAGTTTAATTTCTCACAATCCAATTCTCAAAAAAAAGTGGTCAAAATATCTCCGTTCCTTATCATGTAGCAGTTTGTAACATTTGTGCATACCAAAACCCCTGCCCAGTCCCCAAAATAAGTAGAAATATTTTCCACATATACTGCAAAACCAACCTTGCATGCGGTTGATAAACTGCCAAAATAATGCTTGAAAAAATCACTTCCTTCTGACTTCATATGATCAGCTTCGTCTTCCATTGCTTCTTGAATTTGGCATCCCGATTTATGTGAATGCAACTGCTCTGTCACATGACCAGCAACTGCCTTATGGCATTTACTTGTACTGTGGATGCCAGATAAATTTTCACTTTTCCCAAGAAAGCCATAATTATTGGAACAGGCATGTCTTTTTGAACTAGCTTTGCGCTCCTCTTTTACAGCAAGGTTAGCTTGCGCGGAAGAGCACTCACCATTACTTGGTATTTCTGTTGAATTTTGTCATACAACAAACCAGTTATAAGAAGAAGAAAGTCATTTTAAAACAGGAATGACTTACAATCTCTAATCATGGACTTTTAATGTTCTATAAACTTGGCCTTCAATAGATGCTTGGCAAAACACCTAGTCAGGAGATGCGTATCATATTATAATCACAGCACCACCATTTAGCTTAATTTAGTAGATGCTGTGAGAAAGCTAAAATGAAAACAAAACATTAAATCACAAACAAGAGGGGGAACTGATCTACCTCAAATTAAAAGGTATAAACTCCGAGCCAATCCTTTTTCCATGTCAGCAACACAAAAGGATGGCCAGTATTTACCAGACAAATGTTCCAACAAACAGCAATATCAAGCTTCAAAATGAAATCCCCTAGCACATGATTCAAGCAAGTATAGCTAGTATTTTCCATAACCACAAGGGTCATGACACAGACAGGTTGCAACGAAAGAGAGAACAATGTGATAGAAATGCAAAAGTGGGGGCAATAAAAATAGCTCTCTCTGCACCTAGAACCTTTTTTCCACAACCACAAGGATCATAACACAGACAAATTTGATTATTTAGGCAAAAGGTCTATCAAACCAACTTCATCAATACACCAGATAGAATTTTACTTCAATTAGTGATGGAAAGAACTACTACTGTAAATTAAACCAGCGATGACACAATGGCTCAATTTGCAGACAATGATGTCACCTAGCTAGCACCCATTGAGTTTATCAGTATTTCGAGACAAACCAGAGAAATATGCTTCCTCCAAAGTCATTGTGTAGCCTCCAAAGTCATTGTGTAGCCTGCTGGAGTACTTAATAACTAGTACCAGTGTGCTACATAATATTGCGGTTCTTATAAAAATAACTATCCTAATGGGTTGGGAAATCACATTTACTGACAAGAACTGAGTAGGAGACAGTGAAGGAATGTTGACACAACCACGTGAATTCATGACAAGGTGATGCATAAAGCAACTTAAGGTCTTAAAAGTGTGCTACTTGATATCTGTATCCCCTCTGGTCAACATAATATTTCCTAGAGAAGTTACAGTAGGCTTGGTTTGAAAACTGTCATATTTATCCTCTGTGCCAGCTTTGTTCATCAAGAAAAGTGACTAAGATGTCATGTGGGAGAATAAGATCAGCCTTACTCGAATTTGGTGAGGCAACTAGCATGTTCGGATCTGCTAAATGAGGCATCTCCGGAGAATTGAGTGGATCCAAACATACAGTATAAACGTTGAGCCAACGTTTGTCCATGGCAAAGCAACTGAAGCACAAATGTGGCAATGAGAAGGAGAGAATAGAGCGCCTACTATTTCCAACAAATAGTTAATTGACATCACTACTGCATGCTTACCTAAGAGTATCTAGAGGCGTTGGTGAGCTTTGGTTGTTTTCACTAGCAGAACTTCCAGATAAGCTACTGATGTATGAATCCCTGCTTCCCACAACAGTACCGAGTGGACTTTGAACTTCTGGGCACAATGCACCACATTCCCCACCGTCAACATCCGGAGGGCAAGTTTTTAGTTCTGGTTGCTGCTGTGGTAGGCATCAACAGTAGGAACCATCAAGGAGAAGATAGCAATCAGAATAAAAAATGTACAGAATATCTATACTTCATGAAACTTGCTACAGAGCTAGAAGAATGAGTACAAACTTCTTGAACAGATAAAGTAAGGGATTTACTTTTAGAAAATAACTCCAACTGAAAGTTTAAGAGTTTTTATTTAGCGGAATCAACAGCATTTGATTGATGAACAACTTAACTGAATATACATGGTATATGAAGTCCTAATGTTTATAATGTTGTGAGTTACTACTGATGCCATAAATAGTTTGGTCCATTGTTCTCTTAAACATCTCAAACCAGCACAGATATCTGTTATCCAGTACATTCTTAAATTCTATATAAAAAAAAATTATTTCTGGAGATTCATGAAGTTCAAAAGTCTCGCTTAAAAGTGTGCTAAAATGAAACATGTTGGGATAAAAATCCTGAAGTGAAATATTATAATGCAAGCAAAGGTGCGAAAAGGAATATGAAATTTGATTTTATTAACAAACAAAAAACCTAACAACACATGTTTTCATATTTGTATGTTGAGGTCCTATAAAATTACCTGAAATGAAGTGAAATCTGGATTTTTTGAAACACTATTAGAGCCTTCAACTTTAGCTTGTGCCCATCTTGGAAGTCTCGAAACGCTAAATCTAAACATTGAGATCCGTGGAGACCGCTCTCCTTGATAAAACTTTTTTTCTCCAAATTGGTTGGAGTTTTCAGGCAAAAGTATTTTTTCAGCATTGTATGTGCACTGCTGGTCTTCTGCTTCAGAAAACACGATTTGATTAAAAGCAGATGGTGGGCCCAGGTCTTTTGGGGACAAGGGAACAGCATTTTCCTTCATTCGCTGCAGCATCCTGGAAGACATACGACTCGGTAGTTTCCACACAAAAATACAACTATCGCCCCCAACCTGAGAACAAAGTTAGGGATGCGTGCATCATATGAGAAAGGAAAGGCTATGCAAAAGCCATGTTAAAAAAAAAAATCATTTTTACTAATCAGAAAAATAAAAATCAGTGATCTTAAAGGGGATCATTGGATGGTGCTGTCAAAAAGGTCTTCAGCTAACGAATCGCATGCATGCAAGCCCACACGTTTTGCCATACCAACATGAATGAATTTTCCTATCTACCCTTAGATCTCTACCTATGTGCAAGTAATGAGAAAAGTTCAGAAGGAACGGTTCCTATTTATCCTCATGCTATGTTATTCAATCAATGACGATCCAATATAGATGCTTTTCAAATCAGGTAAACCTCTAACATGAACCAGAAAAGTGTCATATGATTATAATTTGAACTGATTTATGTTGAGAGAGGCAGTATTCTGCATCATTAGATTATAGAAGTCTGATGACTCATGGTGATGAAGCTACAAATATATGCATAATTATGAGTTGGTTGAGTACAGAAGATTCCATAGACATGATGCATGTTAATCAACAACTAATAGGCATGATAAGGACTCACAGATACCACATGCTTGCAGTCAGGCAAAAAGATCACACCAGTTATTACTTCACCATGTCCCACAGCTCGTGTGACCAACTCTCCACTGATTGCATCATACATGCACAAAGACTTGTTAGAGTAGGAGCATGCCAAATAACTGCAGCTTGGGTCCATTGAGACCTGTAAAACATGATTACTCTCAGCTTCTGAACATGATGATGCTGCATTGCCAAGCTAATCATTAATGTAACTCACCTTTATTGGGTCTCCAAAATCTTTATCCTGCTTGAATGATCTAGTTAGCTTCCCAGAAGCAATGTCGAATGTGTTTATCTTCTTATCCTGTTAGGAGATCAACTAAATCAATAACCATGCAAGTTCTGGCATCCAAAAATTAGAGGACTTTGCTACTTGTGTCATAGGCTGCTAAATCAACAGATGCTTTGTTTGCATAATGTAAACACATGGGGAGCAGTTTGATTGGGTGCACTTAAACCGGTAGTGGACACTGGAAGTTCCACTACCCACTCATCATAAAATAATTCACTTCTGTTTAGGAAACTTTTAATGTTAGTTACCTGCCCAACTGTAACAACAAACTCCATTGCTGGATCCAAAGCCATGTCATACACGGTTCCATGAGACGCCATTTGATGATGACGTCGAGAGATCTTACAACAGCTCTCTACAACACAAACATCTCGGAACACTAGTGACCTATTGAAAGAAACCACAAGGTCAACTATGAAAGAGCACCAGCTAAAAAATGTAATAGCAGTCATAATTTGTCTTAAAACTGACCTAATGCATGAAAAAAAAAAGTTCATTTCAAATTCCAAATTTGATTGATTTCATTCCATTCTTTTTTTGCAAGCTCTCATGAAAATTAAAGTTTCAAAGGTTTCTTAGTGCATATAAAAAAGTGAATATGTAGCGGCCTACCTATCAGCACTGCAACTGAGAATCTTATGACCATGGAAAGTGAGTTTTACAGAAGTGACGGCGGCTGAATGGTCATCAATACTTCCAATGAGATCAAAATTCCTGAAAAGTAGACGAAACCAAATCAACCAAGAGAACAAACAGGCTGAAAAGATCATGAACTAAGTAAAGTTAACCTTTCGACATCATAAAGATGGATAATTCGATCTCGCCCCCCTGATGCGAGGAAGCAATTGCTATCCACCACATCTCCAGAAATAACATGTTTCTTGCTTGACAAGCTGAAGCTCAATGAGAGGATCTCTGCGTCATGAATGCCCTGCCAGAATAGCCCATATTTATTCATCATAAGTCATATTGTACTTAAACTTCCTCTCATGCAAAAACATAACTTATTGGCTTATATTGATTTATTTCTTGAAGTAAGCATTCCAAAATGATAGTTAGGTGCCTAATTTTTACCTGAAAACATGCATAATCAGAAGTTAGTAGGTTATATATGTGAAGATTTCCCTCGCAATCACCAGCAACCAGGTACTTTCCATCTGAACTAGCAGCCATTGACCGAAACCCTTGAGTGTCAACTCCTGCCTCTGCAGTGTCTCGCTCCAAAATCCCAGAACTTACTGCATCAACAAGGACAATGGAGACAGTTGACCATGCAAAAACACCAAGATGAGTTCAACAAGTAACTACTATAAGGCTTGCCACATGCTCTTAACATTGTTCATGCATCTGTGCATATACATTTTTAAAGAAGTGTGATGGGCATTGCAATCTTGGAAATTTACCTAAACGTGTGCCGCCCATTTGTTTGGCCTTCAAGGATTGTTGATCTGCATCATCCTCTACCAAATTGGATTGCAAAGTAAGATCCCACAACCTAATAGTACCATCTGCCGAGCATGTTGCAAATGAAACTCCACCAGAACAACCTCTTGCAACACATGCTAGAGATGGATCGTGCATGTTTTCACAACAAAGATTCTTGACATCCCAAATGCATGCAGAGTGTGAAACTAATGCATAGCACCTCGTTGCCTGGAAGGATAAGAAAGGTTAGGTTGCAATGAGCTGGCAATCTATGTACAAGTTCCATTAAAATAACTTTGGAAGCCGAACTTGAGCAACAAGCAATCAACATGCATGGAACAGAAAACAAATGAAATGTATAAGCTTTTCAAGCAAATAAACAAGAACTACAAGAACCAAGAATATACATTAAGCAATTACCTCTTTCATATCATGAATATTCCATATATAGAGAGTATGATCTCCATAAACAACCACTACAAAGCACAAAGAGTGGTTATTTTAAGTTGCAATCAAGGTGGATTCACACCAATAAGAAAATAAACACTTACCCAACTTTTCTGAGGTAGAGAATTGACAAGCAATTGCATCAGGCAGAGCAGGCACAAGTTGAGAATCCTTTTGAACTTCTGTAGTCTGAAAATGAAAATTAGTGTCCCCCTGGAAACTTTTGGCATTTGAATATAGCAGAGTTCCGGCATGATTGAGTGTCTCGCTAGTAAAGAGTTTTACAATTCCATTACAACAAGCACAAGCAATGAGCTTATCGGATGCAGATAGTGCATAGCCTTGTTCTACCTGCAATTTAAGATTTAAAATTGTAAAACAAAGAGCTGAAATCAGAAAAGAATGATGTATTTAACAGACATTGTGCAATTTTGATTCTTTCCCATTCAGAAAGCTTTAATCTATCAATACAAACCTTAAAGTACCATCAATCCAGCCATTGTAATTTATGGGTCACAACACAGCATTCAGAATAGAAAAATTGAAATTAGGTCTATGAAGAATTTATTAGGTTGTGACCCCTGTGCTTCTATACAATCAGAATCAACTCCTGGGGAATCAAATCCCAATCTACCTTTGCTAAGACAGAAGGTGATATCTAGAATCCATCATGAATGTATGAGATAATTATGTAAGCACACCTTTAAGTCCACTGTCTTTCTTACTGACAGCCCAGAATCCACAAGGCATAAAGTACCTGTAAATAAAAGAAGCAGAATTGGACTAACATCAAGAACTCCAGTGCATTAAACATCATAGAGTGATGGTATAGGAAATCCAACCTTCATCCGTCAACACATAAATGGGAAACAAATCACCAGCTTGTTCAGCTGTGTCAGGACTATTATTCATCCCGATTGCAGATGTGACAGAAATGAATGAACTTCCTTTCTGAGGTCCAAGATTAACAGGTTTTCCATGCATTGCAAGTGATCCTGTCCCATTACTTAAGCGAGTCCCTGGAGAAGATCCAACTGTCCAGAATTTCAAGTGCTTTTTTCCAGCAGTTACAATGAATTTCGCATCGGACGAGAAGCTCACAGATGTAACAGCAGAACAAGATGAACTTGCTTTAAGCTTGGTCACCAAAATCCCACTTCTCCAATCCCAAAGATATATGTATCCTCCAACCGAAACAACATGCTCTCCTTGAAATACCAAAAAAAAAAAACAAGAAACACGTATGGATAAAATTTCTAATAAGCTGTGACAGGAACCACTGAGAAACAAAAGCATCAAATTGATTGATTGGAACTAACCGTTGGGTGAGAAAGCAATACATTCAACTCCATAAAGATGACCCTTCAGTTCAGATACAAAACTCATGGTCGAACAGTCCCACACTAACACTGCAGGTTGATTCCCAGACTGCAAAATCATATCAGATGCATACAGATAGAAAAACACCTTTCTTAAATCACAACCTAACTTCTTTGAAAAACTTGTTAAACACATATACCTTGAATTAAACATAATATTTTATCCGATTACAACCCGGACTTTTAATCACTTAATTTTCATTCAAAATCACGAAAGCTCCTCCTACTATCATAAAAATTCGAATTCAATTCGCAATCACGTCTAATTGGTTGTAATCCAATTTAAGATAATTAAACAAATAACATAAACTAATCAAATTAAAAAATCAAATTTCTATACCTCTCCAGCAGCTATGAACCGGCCATCACGTGACATGGCAACACAAGTCAAGGGTTTGGGCGGTCTATGAGACACCAAGAGATGCGATTGAGTAGTTGAATCCACATTGTAAACAACCACAACACATCCTGCAATATAAGCAAATCTTGCCGTTGATGTATTTGAAGCTAGTCCGTTAGCATTCTTCGTTGTTAATCCAATAATTTCTTCCAAAACCAGCTGAAAATTTTTGAAAAACGCCAGAATTAGGGTTTATAAAAAAAGTTGGGGATTATGAGAATCTTTATAATATTAGTAATGGTTCTTACCTTTGAAGATGACGATGTTTCTGATTTCTTGAGTTTGCGATTGTTGATTTTCATTTTTATTATATTATTTTCAGAAAAAGAAAATCGTGATGCGAGAGAGAGAGAGAGATTTTTTTACGACTAGAGAGATTTTACAGGGTAGGCCGTAGCCGTTAGGCTTTTTGAAGAGGAATGAAGCGGGAATTCTCTTCAAAATTGTAAATGAGAGGAGTTTTTATTAAATTATGCGTTACATATTTCAGGAAAATTGCGTTTGTTTGTTGGAGATAGAATTTTTTTCAGAAAATGATTGGAAATTCTTTTTTGATGTTTATTTTGTATGAAAAATAAGTTTTTTTATAACAAGTAAATGAAAAAAGATAATGTATAAGAATATACAAATATTACGTATGAGTAGGTATAAATATTAAAAAAAAATTAAGAATATGTATAAATTATTAGATTAGTACTGTAATTTCTTCTAGATTTTTCTAAATATTTAACATTTCTTATTACATGTATATTTATTGTCATAATAAATAATCATTCTATTATATTTTGTGTTCTCATTCAATATAGAAAGTACTATATAGATAGTTCATATTATCTCATGGGTTGGGTTTTTTTTTTTTCAACATAAAAAAAATTATGTTTAACCAATGCCAGTAATTTTAAAGAAACTAGAAAAATCTGAGACTCTAGTTACTGACTTGGTTGAGTTTAATAAATTCGATTAATTTAATAATATGGTAAAAAACCATTAATAGTAAATAAAGCGAGAAAGATTTTTTTTTGCAATAATTAACTATAAAAAATAAGTTGTTAATATCATATCGGGATGAGAAGAAAAAAAACTCATGGAAACTCATCATCGCTCCGATGTGGACACCGCTCCACAACCAGAAAGTGCTCGCTAAGATAGTTCTAACACCACCGTGAAAAGCTGCACGATGATACCAAAAAAAATCGCACGCGCCATCAGAGCAATGACCTAGAAAGCAAACCAAATAAAATATCATGAAGTGAGCATCTCATATTTAATTTAATTTAATTCAAAAACAAGGTTTCTTTTTAAAAAAACTAAATTTAACAAAGAACGACAAATAAAAAGACTCAAGATAACCTGAGTCATTTTTAAAATTAGTGAAAATCTATATAAAAAAAAAACAAATAACGGGGTCCAATCTCTGATTAAATAAATGTCGAGGGCTAAAACTGAGAAAACATTAGTTTAAAAAAAGAAAGTAAAGAAAAAAGCAAACACAAGTGAATCTCCTAGACCTAGGTTAATCTTCCAAACTCACAACCCGTAAAATCTTAAATCATGGCTCAATTAAGAAGTTCAATTCCCAACTAATTTAATATTGAATGATGAAATTAAAAAAAAAAC
>Ga0307517_10011583_pt1 | contig 12207 bp, 4 predicted proteins | sample 23_EM_MG_FD_194515 | JGI IMG/M metagenome (GOLD analysis project Ga0307517, IMG submission 194515) | Populus trichocarpa ectomycorrhiza microbial communities from riparian zone in the Pacific Northwest, United States - 23_EM | ecosystem: Host-associated > Plants > Roots > Unclassified | place...
TTTTTCATAATATTTTTAATATGAACAACCTTGCATAAAATGTTTTTTTCTTTGATTTTATTCAATAAATTTTATGTATGTCTATTTATGTTATATATTGATTTTCATAAATAAATTCATTAAACACAGTTGGTTAAATGACCCGTATTAAATATTTTTATCTACATTCATCTCTTAGTTTTTTTAAAATATTTTTTAATTATTGTTAATAATTTTTATTTATTTATTTATATAATTAGTTTATTTAATTATATACTTGTATAAACTTTTTAATTTATATATATATATATTAATAACCTACATATTCATAGTTTTTTTTTTTTTTGGAAAAAACAAATTATGATGCACGGCGGCGCGCGGGTCAAGTGATAGAATATTTTAGCAGTGCTGACCTTTACTGTTAAAAACTAGTGACATATGTCACGATCATCCATCTTGTTAGTCCACAGGAAGTGATTTTTGAGTTACTCAAAGATCTTTTACCTCAACATTAAATATTCCAAGTTCAGCATTAAATTAATCACATCATAACTGGTTGGGAAAATAAAAGGAAGCGTATGTATTGTGTTCCACTGTATTTGTTTCGTAGTCCTTTTCCTATCTCAACAATCCTTTTATAATCTATATATTGCCTCAATATATAGAGATTCGGTCACTGCATTTCCATCAGTAACTCTGATTAGATGCTAATTGTTCCTTTTAGGGTTTCCACCGGGACGTCCTTTTATTGATCGATCTCTTATTGGCTACCAATACAAAAAAGGAAACTAGCTAGGGTCTGGGTTTCTTTATACGAATTGAGAAGAAAATGTTCATGTCTTTCCACGAAGAAGGGTGCTCAATTATTGATATAATGGCTGTACTGAAGATGCCGATATGTTGATCGATGAGAGTTATATGACTTAAAATATATATTTCATAGTAAGATGTGTATGAAAGCATCTATCTCTGATCTGTTGCCATATAAAATACACTAATTAATTAGATGATGCCTCCCTTTGCCACGATTCAAGAAAGAAATTAAAATGTTTCAATAAACATGAAATCTACTATGTTAGAGATGCTCGCTATGCTAAATGATAATCATTCCAATTTTTCTATTTGAGGTGATAGCAACCTGTAGATATAGGTTCCTTCCAGCATCAACTTAACTTAAAACTTTTCATATTTATCCCAGGCAGACAGTCTACAACGACAGTGCTGACAATGTTTTTTCCAGTTGTAAAGCTTACCTTTCTTAATTTCTTCTCTTCTCTTCTCTTCTCTTTTCTATTATTCATTTAGAAGATTTTTCTAGTTCTAAATCCAAGGCCAGATCTTATTACTTTACAGGTCTTTGCAAGAAGAATTACAGATTGTTTTTGCTATCGATCGTTTTAGGTGCAAAATGCAAATTTTGCTGCAATTACGGGACAAGAAAAACTTTCAAGCATGCACATGATAACTTGGACAAAAAATCATTGCTTCCATGGGAGAGAGTGTGGCTTGTGCCTTAAACACTCTATGGAGCATCGACAATTGAAAATTATTTTCGATAAGTCATCATCAAGACCATGGATTTGACAACACTAAAGAGGGTTGACATGTTCATCATATATAATTAAACCATACTCCTGCTTGGGAATTCCTTGACTGCTCTTTGATTGGAACCTAGAGGCCTCTTTCCTTTTTCTATAAAAGGACAATATATTTGCCTTTTATTTGTGATATTCTTTCTAATCAGATTTCAAGATGAATATCTTTCAGATCAAAAAAGGTCAAAAAACTCCCCAAGACCATGGTCAAATTAACCATTTAGATCACAAATTCTGAGTGCAGCATTAAAACAAATGTTTTCAAGACAAAGAGAAGAACAAGTGTTACTTCCCTAGTGTTGGATCCAAGCACAATGTTTTAAGAATCATTTGGTGCAGTATCCATACTTTTTATTAGCGCATCAAATAGCATTTGACTGGCTAAAAAGTTGGGAAAATGCTAGCAATTTATTTATTTAGTTATTATTAGGGGAGGGTCATTAATTAATAATGTAGTTTATGACAACTTTCAGGGAACCAAGATCACCCGATCTATACCTTTCTACATAACTTGATGTTCAAATAATTAGGGTTAAATTTTTCACATTAAAATTCAATCCCGGTAGTCTAGTCTTAACTAGACTAAATTTTTCCTTACCTTCACACTCGTGTTTTTCTACGACTATGTATTTCACTCAATAAAAAAGGTTCTCACAATTGTCTCATCGTAAACAAAAAACAAACACAAACAAATCACATTGAGAATACAAGAATAACTCTCAATTTTTATTTATCTCATTAATAAAGGATTACACAATAAAAATGTGCGCTAAATAAATTAAAAGTTTTTTATTTGGTGGGTTTATCCATGAGTAACTCTTGGATCAACCATTATATAGAATTTTAACTTTACGTAAACCGTAAGTATATTAATAAAGTTTTTCTTTCATCTTTTAAGTTTTTTAAACCTTTTCCTTCCTAGACCGGTTGATAATTAAGAACCCTAACATATAAATATATACCTTGCTTTTTTCCTACTCTTCTAAATCAAGAATTATTATACTATCCAGCTATAAAGGTATATATGCACTGCCGCTATTTGCTTCCAATGTCTTTTTACCTTTATATATATTGTGGTTTTAGAACAATGGTCCATATATATATCGTAATTAACTTCTTGAAATTCTCTTCATAGATTCAATAAAAAAAACTTAGAGAAATTGTTGCTAGATGCATTTATGTTTACCTACAAGTCTGAAAACTCAAATGATAGAATACACAGTAAAACTAAAAAAAAAAAAAAAAACTGTAAGATTAGAGGTATACTTCTTCAACAAAATATTGCTAAAAGATTATTGTTGGGAGGTCCACGGATTAGGCATCACTTATTGTTTTATTTCACCTTCATATGATTGATTTCATTTAATTTTTTATTAAGACAAATTTACTGTTCTCTATACAATGAACTAATTTATTATTATTTTATGATGTTAAACTTGGATGTTTTCTTCGATTATTTATTATCTTGTAATTGATGTGTTTTAATTTTATTAAATTTAGTTATCTATTATATAAATTTATGAGGTGTTTATGATTTAATTAGATGCCTTTTAAAAATATTATCTTATAAAAATAGATGATTTTTTTATTATTTTTTTTAAAAAAACATCCAAACTCATAAATTGAACATGAGACAACCCAATCCGATTCAATTGCCAGCTCTATTTCTTGCTTATAGCTACATAAACATGGGTCTGTACTGGGAGTGGGGGAGGGAGGGAGAAGAAAAAACAACTCAATTTAATGTTCATCGGATTTCGCCAATAATTCGTACGCAGTGACTGTGAAAGAAGAAGAGAAGGAACGACGCGTGTGTTTTTCAATTATAATTGTCTGTACACCCGTCAGCCATCTTGCCTGTTCAAGCAAAATTCAAACGACCTTACCCTCACCCTCGTTAATAGGTCATAAACGGGCTGCTCGCCATGGTTTTTTTGGAGTCTCGATTTAGTACCCCCGCCGAGTATACATTTTAATATAATTTGTTTTTTTTAGTTTTTAAAAATATATTAAAATAATATTTTTTTAAAATTTATATTTAACATTAAAATATTAAAATGATCCGAAAATATTTTAAAAAAATTAATTTAAAATAAAAACAATTCATACACCAAGATGTTAAAACACTATAAGTACTATCTATTGACATGCACCAAATTTTTAGTGCACATGCACCAAAATTTCAGAGCATAGTAAAGACACTTTTTTTATTAATAATTATTTTCTACCCACGTGCCATTTCAAATAGCATTATCAATTAACAATCCCTCCACTAATTGCACAACAAAGCACCAAAACTAATGAACACATCAATTTCTTCATCAATGATGCAACAATCAACAATTCATAATAAGATACTTGCCTCCATTTATTATGAGATACCTGTAATTTCATTTTATTCATTCCATAAGATAAACAGAAATAATCAAAATTTATAAATATCTTGAGTTACTGTATAAATATTTAAATCATTCAAATGCTTCATACTAGTTCAACAAGTGCACCCTTTATTTTTTTTCTTTCATTTTCTTTCTCTCTCTTACATGTTATTGCTCCTACATTTACTGAATTAAGTATAGAATGGTCATAGAAAATTTATTTTGTAGGAAAGTTCATGAAAGTTACTCATCAACCCATGAGATCAACGGCCAAGCACAACTAATCTTGAGAGATATAGTTCAACTGATCAGATCTTAGATTTATTCTCAAGAAGTTACCAGTTTGAGTGCCACAAACTTCAGGGCCACTAGAGGTTTACATGGTCGTTAACTTCAAGGTCTCAGGGGATTAGTCGAGGTACGCATAAACTAGCTCGGACATCCACAGTTAACAAAAAAAAAAATAGTCAAGCACAACCACTCCTCAAACTCACAATAATAAGAAAGAAAGAAAAGATGCTTTAGGCTATAAATTAATATAAAAAAGTTACTACTCGAGATGTATTAGTTCATTGTTATTACAACATGTGAAATACAGAGATCGATAACGATGGGAGTTGTCTGAAATGGTTTGGTTACATACTGAACGAAATTTAGAGTATATCACATACAAAGTTCTATTTGATATTATTATTAAATTCAATCTAGTGAGTTAATTATAAAATTTTTAATTTAATTTTTTATCTAGTTCAGATTTAGAATTTAACAGTTTAAAAATTGTTTCTATTTCATCTAGTTATTAAAAGAATTATTAAAAGAAATATAAGGAAAAAATTGAAAAACAAATGAAATTAAAGAAATGAAAAAGAAAGGAGGTCCTGAATTGAAAAGGAAAAAAAAAAGGCAAGCTTCACTGTTCATAAAGCTACATCAAGTTTCCTAGGTTTTTTAGAATAGTAGGGTAATGGGAGATCAAATGAAAACGACAAAGGTGAAGGGCTCAATACAAGAACAAGAGAGAGCCAGTGCGCCATCATTCTCCCGGTATTCATGAACTAACTGCTAAGCATGGTATTGGCAGGAAGTTAATTTTCTTGGTAATTTCAAAAGACAAATTTTATGCCAAAAAATCATTAGAATTGTTCAGATTTGAACATTAATGGCAAGTATATTAGCATTTCCACTTAACATCAAACTAATCCCATCAACCTGAGTGCTTTGAACTGGTCAATTTCCTCGCTTGTTTAATCCTGTATTCTGGCCGACAAAAATAATCACCACGGGAGACTAATTGCGCATCAGAAAACCTAATAAACTCCTCCTCCAGAGGAACAAGAAGATTATTTAATGTATTTAAATAACAATCAGAACATGCAAAAGTCAAAATAGAGTCATTGATTATTGACCATCATATACAAAAAGCAAAAGAAAACACAAATTTACTGACAAATCAAGCCACCCTGTGTATATATTAATTGAACAATGATTTATTTCAAAAGCCACTTTGAATTTCCTTTCCTTTGTTCAAAACGACCTTTCCCCTCACAGCTGTTTGGTCCTAATAATTAAACATCCTAGCACTGAAAAGAGTTTCTCCAGAAGCAAAAAGCTTCATTGTTGTCAATCAGTAAGTACCATAGTACTGAAACTGAGGCTGAAGAAAACTGTCAACGAAGCCCCCAGATGATCCTCTAATTGCCCCTTCATCTTCCTCTTCGTGTAACCCATCAAACTACAAATCTCAAAACAAAACAACATTGCACAGTTTTAATACATTTTCTGCGTTTCCTTAATGGCCTTTTACACTCATAAAGTACAAAATAAAAACAATACCCATAGCTCCTCTTCGTCTTCATCTCTGGTAGAGCATGCAACCTTGGGAATCTCGCCAGTTTCGTCGTTTCGTGCGAATCTGCCACGTATACGTGGTCTGTTGTCCGCTAGTGTTTTGCGGCAGGCGTACTTGTAGCATGAAGGGAAAATAAAATAAAATTAATTAACCAATATTAATTGATAATAGAGCAAACTATAAAAACAGAAAAATCATGTAAAAAAACTGCAAAACATTCTTAGTTTATACATTATTAAATACTCCATTGGACAAAAGTTTATGTTTTGTGTCTCTGACCATGACTTGATTCATCTCTACTCTCTAGTCTCTAGCACGAGCTTAGACTGGCGATCTATACTCGAATCAGTCTATTTTCTCAAACTGAATCCGAACCCGAATTATCATTTCGAGAAGTAATAATGTTTTACCTTTGCTACTGAAGTATGCGTATAGCAGTTGGATTAAATTAAATGGTTGTTTAATACTAACTAAACAAACTCTGTCTTACCTTAATTGTCTTGGTGAAGTTTCTTTGGGTACGTTTGGCTCTATACTTTGAGATTCTCTCCTTCCTTTCTTCAGCACTATAACGTCCTACTTTGAAGTTTGATTCTTCTATAAACGAGCTCTCTGTAGCTAAAGGACTTGAAAGGGACCTCTCTGTTGCATGCGTTGTTCTATTAATATTCTAAAACAAAGACAAAACAGTATTCCATTAGCAATTGATGATAGAGAAAACAGGACAAAAAAGAGCAAAAACAGGGGACTGGAATAGATTAGTGAGCGGTTTTACTTGTAAATCACCAGTGCTGTAAACCCTCCTCAATTGACCAGCAAGAAAGTTGTTTTCAGGTGAGCTTAAGGCTTGACTTTGATAATTTGGAGACTCCAAGAGAGTATCAAAGCGAGGTTGAAAGAGAAAGCCAGGCTTGCCTTCAAAAGAATTGCTACTGTAGCTTCTTTGCATCATCTTTGCCACATTCTCTACGCTACTATAACTATGAGGCATAAAAGAGTGTTGATTGTAAGTGGACTTAAAACTCAGTTGACATTCCTCGGTTTTCACCTCCAAAGCATCCAAGCCAGGGAAATTAGTATACCCACTGGCCAGATTTTCACCATTTGCTAAAGCCTGCAAATGGTTTGTCTGGTAAAGTGACAAATTCTCTAGTTGGTGACTTGGAGGTGAAGAGGAGAGAATACTTGGGCTAAAACTGTCTACAGAGTTAGAGTTTTCAAGTGGGCATTGATTGTTTTGGCTGTTTGAGGATTCTTGAAGAATATCAATGGATGAGTCACAAAAAGGAGAAAAAGGGTCAGAGAAGAAAAGATCAGCACCATCTGGAGAGACTATTTCTGGAGTTGATTGGTGGTAGAAAGAGGAATCAAGAGCATAAAGATCAGAAGACATATTTTTTAGTCCAATTCTTTTAGAATTGAACTCAAAATATTAGAAAACTAGGACAAGATACTTGAGATAAGTTGTTGTTGTTGTGGTTGGTGTTGTCGTTGTCGTTGCCGTTGCCGTTGTCGCCGCCGCTGCAATTGCTTATTATTTTCGTGTTGAGCTGCTTCTTTTTGGTAATAGAACTGCCACACGGCAGCGCAGATGACACTTGGGCTCTGATTAGTTTAATCAAGGCATGACATTGCTATAACACCAAGTTTCTGCTCTCTCTCAACTCAAGGTTCAAACAAACGCAAAGACCAGTCCAGTTCACCTATGTGATTTATAAAGCAGTCCACTTTGCTAAAATACACCTGTACTTTATCATAACTAAAACAACACCCCAAATAATAAGAACAATAGAAGATAACTTATTGTAAATTTGTAATAATTCTTCACCGTACAATTACAAACACCTTATGTAGATTTTTTGCGTGGATACACATGTGAAAGATACATTTCACATGGATTAAAAGTGGAAATATTAAATGTTTATAAACAGAGTTGGACTCGTGATTCAATGGTGCAGATTTTTTGATTGGAAGTATTAATGTTTATTTTTATGTAAAATGTGTATGTGCTAATATTAAAGCGAAATCTCAAATATCTTCTCGAAGACAAGCTTCTTCTTAACATCTTTTAAATCATTTTTATTGGTGATTTTTTTTTGTCTATTTATGTTGGTGATATTTTTATAATAATGTAAATGATATTCTTTTTTATAATATTAATAGAGGTTTTTTATTATTATTTTAGATCCAATTTTTTTATATATTTTACAAAATAATGTGTACGACTCATATATTATTAAGAGTTAATTATATAACCTAATCCTTTAGAAAGAAGAGGAAGAGAGTTCTCAATAATTCTCTGTGGCATCTGAATAAAATCGCTTTGGATTTGGATTTGGATTTGTATAGTGCTCTTATTTTTTTACCTTTAAATTTTATTTTTACATTAATTTTTTATTTTTATTTTATCATTTTACATTGTGTTGATTGTTGATTGGGCCTGATGATTTATTTCATGCTTATTTCTTGAGTTTTCATGGTCTAAAAAAAATCTCAGCATTGATCCGGTTCTTAATTTTACAAAGAAGAAAGAAATAAAAATGAGAGGATCGAAATTGAAAGTGAGGTGGAATGTCAACCCTTTATTTAAAAAGAAAATATTTTTTTTTTTTAGTTCTTTATTTCCTTTTTTTTTTGCAGTTCAACCATCATGATTTTTTTTTTAATTTTATCATTCCATACTGTGTTAATTGGTGATTCAACTTGATAATTTTGACCATGTTACTTCTTTTGAGTTATCACAATCTCAAAAAAATATCTTAATATTGAGTTGATTTTTTATTTTAAAAAAATAATTAAATTTTAGTGTTTGTAAAAAAATAAAAATGTAAGGACCAAAATTAAACTCTTGATAAAATGGAAACCCTTTTAAAAAAAGTGCTGCCAAAGCATTTTTTCTAAATTCATTATTGGTCTATTTAGTTTGAAAATTATACAGTTTGGTCTAAGATTTTATTTTATTCACATTCAAGTCCTTGAATTTTAGAGAGGAGAGAGAAAGTCACTAAATTACGGCAAATAAGAGAGGGAAAGTTGTTGGTTGGCTATATTTTAACAATAAAAAAGCTTGATCTTGGTGTCGGCATACACTAATTGATTGTTACTATTATGAAATCTATCATATCCTCTGTTTGTGCTTAAAAAAATAAAAATATTGTTATTAATTTTAAAAATATATAAATTTATTATAAAATTTATTCATATGCATCCTCAAAAGACATTCATGTACTTTTATATAAAACATAAAATAAATAAAATTTTTATAATAAATTTTTTAATTGTAGTGGTGTTTTGTTATTGTATGGAAAAGACAAAAACATTGGGGACATATTCATGTACTTTAAAAAATTATTATAAAAAATATATTTATTTTATGTATTCAACGAAACACTTTTCTTTTTCTTCAATATAAATTCCTTCTATCCCAATAAACTAACCAAACATAATTAAACTACCCAACCCTTCCTCCAATAAAGACGTTAGTGTTGTTGGTGTCAGGTGTTGTGGATAATTCGAGGGGTGATTATGATATTGTGAACGCAAGGGGTCGCAGTCCTTGTGGTCCTATAGTGAGTTTTGTCACAAATTCTAGTGTTGAGCGGGATGGAGGTGGTTCTCGAACTAAGTTTGTTTTTCGATGCAATTTGATTGGGCGCTGGTTCTTACTCTTTTCTCAGTTTATTATCCATGTCTAGTTATACTCCTAATTTGAGAACCTCTCTTGAAATATTCGTAGTGCTGGTAATAGTGATGCATAAATATTCGTAGTTACATGATCCATGTTGCGGTCACCGTCTTCACTTGTTATTTTTTCTGGAGATTCATGTGCCTTTGGATCCTGTCTGGAACAATTAGAGGTTGCTGGGTTATTATTCGGTAGACTATGTGGATCCTAATGGTTTTTCAGGGGGTATTTGGGTGTTTTGGCAACAGAGAAGTATTTTTGTTAATAGACTCAATTATTTCTCATTGTTTTTTTTTTTTAATATATAGTCTACTTTCAGAATGAGCCCCTATGGCTGTATCCAGTGGTTTATGATAGTCCAAGCGCTACGGTTAGGGAGCTTTGGTGGAAGTATCTGAGGGAAATTGCCTCTTCATGTCAATTTCCTCGGCTAGTTATGGGTGACTTCAATGATGTTTCAAGTCTTGTAGAGAAACTTGGAGGTAGATTTTGTTTTCGGAAAGCAGAAATTTTTGCAGAAAGTATCGATGCTTGTGATCTTCTTGATATTGGCTTTCTGGGCTCTCCTTTCACTTGGCATCGGAAACACGGAAACAGCATGGTGTGGTTACTATTTCTGAAAGAGCAATGAACCCCCCCCCCCCCGGCAAAAAGGGGATCAGGTTCGCTTTATTAGCCATTTATCTTGCACTAATGATCTGGGGAAGTATCCAGGTGTCCCTCCTATTCACTCTCAGGTCAGTAGGACTGTAGGAGTACTATTTGTTAGAGAAAATTTCAGCTAAGTTGTCTTCTTAGAAAGCGAAGCTTCTTAATCTGGCGGGTAAAACTACTTTAGCGTGGACTACCCTGTCAGCAATTCCCGTCTATGCTATGCAAACTGCATGGTTACCTCAGTTAATTTGTGATGGTATTGATAAAGTTGTCAGGACTTTCATTTGCTCCTCTAATCAGGATAAGCGAGGTGTTCATTTATGAAGCTGGGATTGAATTACCTGTTCTCGGCATGAAGGAGGGCTTCAGGCTCAGCAACAGAGCATTGCGGTAATTGGAAATTTTAGTTGGGACTTGATTTGACATTCTCCTAAGCTATGGGCATCCAATTTAAAGGCTAAATACTTGGGAGGTAATGATTTCCAGTATTCAGGTCTTAATTCTTCAGCTTACTTCATCTGGAAGTCTATCCATTAGTGTTTTTATGAGCTTTAGGATGGCGAATTGGCGATGCTTGGCAGATTTGTATTCTCATAAGTGGAATCTTAATGCTCTTCGGAGATCCCTTCCTCAACAAGTTATTGGGATCATTTATGCTTATCCCTTATCTCGCCTTTGTCAGGATTCAGACCATCTTGCTCGGGGAAATCTGCGTATCACTGATTTTCTCACAAGCCTCTCCTTCAACTGTAGCTCCTTCTATTAGTTGGGTTTAACATCATAAATCAAAATCTATGTCTGAACGATGGTGTTTCAATGTGTTCCATGGAGGATTGTTTTTAATTCAATATCCTCTCCAGGTTGATGAGGGTAGTTCTAAAACAGGATTACATAAATTGCAGACTGGTTGAAGGATAAGAGCAATTATCTTGCTGGACTTGATTTGAGTTGAATTAGAGCAATTATCTTGCTGGAACCACGATAAAAACTAAAATAAGAAGCTTGCTATAAAGAAAAAAAAGCATGAAAAAAGCATTGCTAAGAAATTCAATGACAAGTATTTCATCTACAATAATACTAGACATCAAGTCAAAGATTGCAAACAAAAGACAATCTTAAGAAACGAAGAAATGTTAAAGTCAATATCATTGAGGTTGATAACCTCTAAAATAAAGTGTCGGAGATGAGTTTGTGTGTGGCTATCTTAGAAATCAACCTGATGAATAATCTTGAGCAATGTTGAGTTGATACTAGTACTGCATAGCATAGCGCTAAGAAGAAAAGGATATCCCCCACTTGCAAAAAAAAGAAGAAGAGAGAAATGATAAATAGTTTTACATGAAAAATTCGTCAACCTATAGAATTCACTTGTTGAACTGAGAAGTTGTGGACCGGGATTGAGGGCGGCAAGCTTTTCTTGTTGAATATTGTTTCTGATAGTAAGCCTTGGGTTAAGATGATGGAGGCCAGATACTAAAAGAGTCTCTAATCTTTTAACGTATACTCCCAAGGTTAATATCTCCACAACCTGGCGGGCCATCTTGAAAGCTTTTCATTTCTTGAGAGAGTTTTTCTTGGCGGATTGGTGATGGCAGTAGTGTTTTCCCTTGGTCTGATCATTGGGCTGGGGGTTTTCCTATTAGCCGTCTGGTGCATGATATTCATCCACAAGATTAATCCATGAAGGTGGCTGACCTTTTTTCACCTCAGCAAACTTGAGATTTTTCAGTTCTTCAAACTCAGTACCCAGAGTATTTTGAAGACATAATTACAGCAGTTCCTCTTCCTAGCTAGATGGGCCAACATTAAGGATTGTTTGAAGTGGGAGGAGTCTTCATCTGGTAAATATACTATCAAGTCAGGGGATACTTACTTGACCAAGGTTCCTTGTCCATGCAATAAAAATTTGAATTGGAGATGCATTTTGGAAGCTAAATTTACACCAGAAGCATACATTTTTTCTCTGGTTAATAGCTTGGCAGTGCTAGATGTGGACATGGACGTGAAGATATGTTGCTTTTGCTGCGTGATTGTCAGTCGGCTAGGAGTGTGTGGCTTGGGAGTAAT
>Ga0307517_10011584_pt1 | contig 12207 bp, 12 predicted proteins | sample 23_EM_MG_FD_194515 | JGI IMG/M metagenome (GOLD analysis project Ga0307517, IMG submission 194515) | Populus trichocarpa ectomycorrhiza microbial communities from riparian zone in the Pacific Northwest, United States - 23_EM | ecosystem: Host-associated > Plants > Roots > Unclassified | place...
GAGTCGGCAGGCGTGCGCGCGTCCGGTGCTCGGTTCGCGGTGGTCATGTGCCTGCCACCTTGCGCACCGCCGCGCGGATCCGCAGATACGTGCCGCACCGGCACAGGTTGCCGGCGAGCGAGTGGTCGATCTCCGCGTCGGTGGGCTTGGGATTCTCCGCGAGCAGCGCCGCCGCGGTCATGATCTGACCGGCCTGGCAGAACCCGCACTGCGGCACGCCGAGCTCGACCCACGCGCGCTGCAGCGGATGGTCGCCGGCCTTCGACAGCCCCTCGATCGTCGTGACCGCACGACCCGCGGCGCGCCGGATCGGTGTCACGCACGAGCGGACCGTGTGGCCATCGATGTGCACGGTGCACGCACCGCACAGCGCCTCGCCGCAGCCGTACTTGGTGCCGGTGAGGCCGAGCAGGTCGCGCAGGACCCACAGCAAGGGCATGTCTTCGTCGGCGTCGACCCGCTGGGCCGCGCCGTTCACGGTTAGCTCGATCATCTCTTGACCTCCTCGGTAGGACACGCGGCTCCGGTATCGATCCATGCCTGGACGAGCTCGCCGAGCTGCGCCTGCGTCCCCGGCGCCGGCGCGCGATCTGCCCCGGGCTCCCAGCCCCAGCCGACCAGCCGATCGGTGGCGATGTGGTGCTGGATCTGCGCGAGCGTGCGGTCGCCGTTGCGGCTGCGATCCTTGAGCTGCGCGCAGATCTGCGCGGGCGACTTGCCGAGCCACACCATCGAGCGCGGCGCCAGATGCCAGTCGGGAGCTCCCGGAACGCGCGCGAGCTCGGCGTTGCGGTCCTGATGACAGGTCGCGCAGCCGAGCGCCGGGATCCCGCGATCTTCGGTGCCGCGCAACACCGGCGGATCGTGGGGCGCGTGCGTGTCGCCCTGGCGCGGCGTGTCGTCCGGTGGGTGGCAGTTCACGCAGCGCGCATGCGTCAGCACGCGACTGGCCTCGATGAACATCGCCTGCGAGCGCGCGGTCGGCTCGGCGATCGCGGCGAACTGCGCGGGCGCGCGCAGCGCACCGGTCGCCATCGGCGGCGCCTCCGGCGGCGGATTCGCCGGTGGCGGCGGCCGGCCGGCGCATGCAGTTGCCATCAACGAGAACGCGAGAGCCCGGAGCGCGTGCACGGCGCGAGTATCTCACCAACCGTCGCGCACGGCAGCTGGCGCGCAGCGTGAAATCGCCGGTCGGCGTCGTCGGAGCTAGCGAACCCCGCTGCCGCGATACATGTCGTCGACGACCAGTGCGACCTGCAGCGACGGGACCGCGACCCGGCCGCCAGCGATCGCGGTGCGCTGGGTCCATCCGCCGCCTTCGTCGCCGCTATGAACCGAGATCCGGCGCTCCCGATGCGACACGATGATGTAGTCGCGGAGACTGGGAATCATCCGGTAGTGCTCGAGCTTGGCCCCGGTGTCGTAGTCTTCCGACGAATCGCTGGTGACCTCGATGAGAACCATCGGATTGAGCGCCGTGGCTCTGCCGCTCGGCGGATGCTGCTGCAGCGGGCCGCAGATCACCGAGCCGTCGGGAAACGTCGCCAGGCCGACCGCCTCGACATACAACCGCAGCTCCGAAGTGTGGACGCGGCACGGCCGTTCACCGATGGCGTTGCCAAGCGCACGCAGAACCTGCGCGGCGAGCGCGGAGTGATCCTCGGTACCGCCCGCCATCGCGTAGATCTCGCCATCGAGGAATTCATGCTTGGTGCTCGACTCGAGCTCCAGCGCGACGTAGTCCGCGTACGTGTAGCGGTGATGCCCACGGGCCAAGCCCATGACCGTTTCTACCACGGCTGCGCCGACGGAGATCGGGCGATCGCTAGAACAGCCGGCCCTGCGCGCCGCCTTGGCCGCCGGTCGGCGCCTTGCCCGGCGCGACCAGGCCCATGTGCTGATAGGCGGCCGCGGTGGCGACCCGGCCGCGCGGCGTGCGCGCGATGAAGCCGACCTGGAGCAGGAACGGCTCGACGACGTCCTCGAGCGTGCCGCGCTCCTCGGACAGCGACGCGGCGACCGCCTCGATGCCGACCGGTCCGCCGTCGAACCGCTCGCAGATCACCGAGAGATAGCCGCGATCGAGCGCGTCGAGCCCGGCGTGATCGACCGCGAGCCGATCGAGCGACGACGACGCGATGTCGCCATCGACGGTACCGTCGCCCTCGACCGTGGCGAAGTCGCGCACGCGGCGCAGCAAGCGATTGGCGATCCGCGGTGTGCCGCGCGCGCGCCGTGCGATCTCGGTGGCGCCGTCCTCGTCGATCGGCACACCGATCAGCAGCGCCGACCGCTTCACGATCGCCTTCATGTCGGGCAGATCGTAGTAGCGCAGCTGCCAGTGAAACCCGAAGCGGTCGAGCAGCGGCGCCGACAGAAGGCCCATCCGCGTGGTCGCGCCGAGCAGCGTGAACCGCGGCAGCTGCATCGTCACCGCCTTGGCGTGCGGTCCCTCGCCGATGAACAGGTCGAACCGGAAGTCCTCCATCGCCGGGTAGAGGTTCTCCTCGACGATCGGCGCGAGCCGGTGGATCTCGTCGATGAACAGCGCGTCGCCCTCGCCGAGCGAGGTCAGCAGCGAGGCGAGCATGCCCTTGTGATCGATCGCCGGGCCGCTCGACACGTGCAGATTGACGCCGAGCTCGTTCGCGATCACGTGGGCCAGCGTCGTCTTGCCCAGGCCGGGCGGGCCCGCGAACAGGAAGTGATCGAGCGCCCAGCCGTTCTGTTTCGCGGCGCGCACCGAGATCTTCAGGTTGTCGATCAGGTCGCGCTGGCCGATGTAGTCATCGAAGGTCCGCGGGCGCAGCGCGGCCTGCCAGGCCTTCTCGCTGGTGCGCTCGGCCGCGGTGATCTCGCGCGGGCCCTCACCGGCGGCGCCGTTCGTCGCCGGGCTTGCGGCTTCGTCGATATGCTTCTTGCGGGCCACGGTCGTCGTCATCCTGGCATGGATCGCGGTCAGCGCGGCATGCTGCGCAGCGCCTGCCGCAGCAGCGACTCGATCGATGCGTCGTCGCCAACGGCGAGATCGCTGATCGCCTGCTCGGCCTCGGCGGGCCGCCAGCCCATGCTGACCAGCGCCGCCATGACCTCGCCGAGCAGCGGATGGCGGGCATGAGATCCCGGCTTCGCGCGCGCCGCGCCCGCCGGCACGGCCACCGGCCGCACGCCGCCCTCGGCGTTCCACGACAGCATCAGCAGCTCGCACTTCTCGTGCAGCTCGACCACGAGCAGCTCCGCCGTCTTCTTGCCGATGCCCTTGATCCGGGTCAGCCCGGCGACGTCCTCGCGCGCGATCAGCGTCGCGATGTCCCGCGGCGTCGCGCCCGACAGGATCGTGATCGCCGTGCTCGGTCCGACGTTCTTCACGGTGATCAGCAGATCGAACAGCGCGCGCTCCGAGGACTCGAGGAACCCGTACAGCGCGATCTCGGTCTCGCGGACCTGCGTGAACACGCGCAGCGCCACGCGCTCGCCGCTCGCCGGCAGCGCCGCCAGCGTGAACGCCGAGCACGTCACCTCGTAGCCGACGCCGCCGCAATCGACGATCACGTGCTCGCCGTCGCGCACCAGCATGCCCGCGAGCCGCGCGATCACGGCCGCACCACCGCCGGCACGATCTTCGCCGCGATCGGCCGCAGCCGCCGGCCGTGGGTGATCGCCACCGCCAGCGCGTCGGTCGCGTCGGCGCGCGGCAGGCTGCGCAGGCCGATCAGCGCCTGCACCATCCGCGCGATCTGCGTCTTGTCGGCGCGCCCCGACCCGGACACCGCCTTCTTGACCAGCGCCGGCGCGTACGATGCCACCGGCAGCCCGCACAGCCCGACCACGGCGAGCACCATGCCGCGCGCCTGTGCCAGCGCCAGCGCCGATCGCACATTCTGATGGCTGAACACGTCTTCGACGGCGACGACCTCCGGCGCGAGCTCGCCGATCACCTCGCGCAGCCCGCGCGCCAGCTCGCCGAGCCGGTCCTCCATGGCGCGATCCTCGGGCGCCGTCAACAGGCCGCACTCGACGTACACCAGCTCGCCGCCGCGCTCGTCGATGACGCCGTAGCCACAGACGCGGCTGCCGGGATCTAGACCGAGAATGCGCACGCGACCGACGCTACTCGATCGCTCCGACACCGGCACCCGAACGACCTGGCTTCCAGCGACTGCGCCAGCAGTTCCGTGGTCTTACACGAAGCCGCACCGCTGGCTCGCGGCGAGCACCGGCTGGACAGGTCCACTTCAGCCGGCGTCGTCGATCCTGATGCAGAACACGGCTCCGGGCGCGGCGTCCTCGATCCAGATCCGCCCACCGTGGGCCTCTACCGCCATCTTGCAGAATGCGAGGCCGAGCCCTCGGTTGGCGCGGGTCGACTCGCCGCCACCGCTCACGAAGCGCTCGAACACCTGCTCGCGCTGGTGGACGGGAATTCCTTTTCCCGCGTCCGCGACGCGCAGCTCGACGCCGCCCGGGACCTGGCGCGCCAGGACACGGATGGCCGAGCCGCCGGGCGCATAGCGCAGCGAGTTCTCGATGAGATTGGTGAGCACGCGCTGCATCAGATCCGGATCGGCGTGGACGTGCTTCGCGTCGATGCTGGTCGCCAGCTCCACGTCCATGGCGGCCGCGCTTGCAGCGAGCTCACCGATGATCGCGTCGACCAGCGCGCCGATGTCGATCGGGCGGCGCGCCGGCGCGAGCTGACCCTCATCGGCCTTGCCGATGTCGAGCAGGTTCGTGATCATCCGCAAGAGGCCCCGGGTCTCGCCCTGGATCTTCGACGCGGCGTCGCGAGCACGCTCGTCGGCTGTGGGGCTTCGCAAGATGCGCTGGGTCTGCAGCTCGATCGCGTTGACGGGGTTCTTGAGATCGTGGACGAGGAACGCCGACAGCTGCTCTTTGTGGAGCTGGAGCCGCTGGAGCTCGTCGCGCTGGCGCTTGAGCTCGAGCGCGATCACGTCGCGCTCGACCGCCACCTGACGCAGCCGCAGCGCGGTCTGGATCCGCACCACCAGCTCCGCGGGTCGAAACGGCTTGGTGATGAAGTCGTCCCCCCCCGAGCGCACCGCCCGATCGAACGTCTCGACGTCGCGCTGCGCGGTCACGAACACGATCGCGGCGCGATCACCGCCCGGCAGCGCGCGGATCCGTTCGCAGACCTCGATGCCGTCCATACCGGGCATCCTGATGTCGAGCAGGACACAGGCGTGCTGCGACCGCGAGAACGCGGCGATGGCTTGTTCGCCGGTGGCCGCGAGCTCGACCGGCACTCCCTCGTCGTCGAGCGTGGCCTTCGCGAGCGCGCGATTCTCCGCGTTGTCGTCGACGACGAGCACGGTTCCGACCGTCGCTACCGAGGTCATGGCTCGTCACGATAGCGCATTTTCGCAAGGACGTGGCGGAGCAGGCTGCGGCCGGATCCTCAGACCCAGACCTGCAGTACGTACTCGTACGGTGCCTGCGCGTTGAACATGTCGACTCGCTGAAGCTTGATCTTCAGCTGGCCGCCGTCGCGAACCAGGACGTGGCGATACGTACCGCCGAAGTGGCGCACGTCGTCGCGCCGCAGCTCCATCATGTGGAAGCGCGAGCGCACGCCGTATTCACCGTGCGACTCGGATTCGATGACCACGTTGCCGATCACGTGGCTGGTGCCCCACATCGGCAGCTGCGACCACGCAGTTGGATGGGTGATCCGGCGCATCCGGACTTCCATCATGTACTTGTCCTCGGCGAAGATCGACGGCGAGCTGTCCCACTCGGTTTGCTCCGGAGTCACCGGCATCCAGTAGACACCGTCGTCCGTGAACAGGTCGAGGTAGTCCTGCCAGCGCTTGCCGTCCAGCAGCTCGGACTGGCGGTACAGGAACTGTTCGATCTCGCGCAACGCATCGCTCGCCGGTGCTCGTCCCGCGATCGGCTGCGCGATCGGCTGCGCGATCGGTGGAACAACCGCGGCCGGTGATTCCGCCGCGCGCGGCACGTGATCGGGCGCGATCGCCTGTACGCCCGTGCGCGCGTCGACGCCAGCGCCCTCGATCACGATCTCCTGGGCCAGGCGATCGCGAGGGCTGCCCGCGGGCTGCGCACCCGCGCGGCGCGCCGATCGGGACTTGCCCGCCGCAGGTAACCGGCGCGTCGTGCTGGGCCTGGGCGACGCACCCGACTTGGCGTGGCGGCCATGCTTGTTGACAGTCTTGCTCGCCATGGTCATCGGCTCGCTGAATCGGCCGCCATGTACTGGGACCAGGCACGGAACTGATTGCGCATGACGGCCTCCGATGTCCCTTTGTTCGAGTAGATCACACCGGCCTCCTCGGTATCGCCGCCGTGGTTGCGATGAAAGCTCACCCAGTCGCCGCCGTCGGAGGCAAGCCCCCACTGCCCCTTCGTCCAGTTCTCGAGATCGTCGGCATTGACCATCGTGGCCGGCGAGTTCACCAGGTTGTAGTACCAGAGCGAGCGCCGGTAGATCGCCTCCGGCGCGCCCTTCAGGCGGAAGTGCCAGATCTCGGACAGCGTCCGGTCCGGCGCGAGCGGCCGCAGACAACGCAGCTGCTGCAGCGGCGGCTGCACCGACAGATACGGATAGATCAGCACATGGTGAATGCTGCGAGATAGATACTCCTCCGCCTTGTCGGCGCCATACGCCTCCACCAGGAGCGCCTCGTGAGCGCGCGTGTCGGGATCTTGCGGCCGCAGGCCCATGTAGGCTTTCAGGATGCCGTGGCCGCGTGGAAAGTTGATGGTCTGAACGGCGTCCCACTGCTCGAACTTCGACGCGAACGCAGACAGATAGTGATAGTACAGCGGCGCCCGGCCGGTCTGCTCCTTGATCTTGCTCTCGACTCGACCCGCGGCGACCCCGGTCGACTGGTGAGTCACCGACGGATGGAGCGCGTCGAGCTGGTTCTCCATGAAGAACTTCCAGTTGGAGTGCTGGATCACCCGGTGGCACACCGGCACCACCTCCACCTCGCCGACCGGCGAGCGATCGCACATGTCGTCGAACGCGATCTTGGCCTCGCCGAGAAACTCCAGCAGCGATGGGCCCACGCGCGAAAGGCACGCGAACACGAAGCCGCGATAGGCATCGACGCGCGCGGCCGGCTTGATACTGCAGTCTGGATTCTCGGCATTCACCGGCGTGCCGTTGTAGCCGTCTTGCAGCGGGATGCTGCGCAGCCGGCCGTCGAGGTGAAAGCTCCACGCGTGGTACGAGCAGACCAGCGCATTGCCGGCATTGCCCTTCTGGTTGCCGCACAGCTGGACACCGCGATGCGGGCAGCGATTGTATAGCACGCGGATCTGGTGGTCTTTGCCGCGCACCATGAACAGTGGCTGGCGGCCGATCGTGACTGCATGGTAGTCGCCCGGCCGGGGCACCTGGCTTTCATGTCCACAATAGACCCACACGGACTCGAATATCTGCGCGACCTCGCGGTCGAAGATCTGTTGATCTGTATAGACGCGTCTGTGGACCCGGTCGGGCTCGACCAGCTGGCTGACGTTCATCGCGATGACCTCCGCGCTCGTGACACTACGGACAATGACCCGGACGCTCAAGCAGTTTGCACGCTCCGAGCCAGCGCCGGCGCTACGGCCGGATCGCCGACACCACGCGGCCGAACAGCGCGCTGTCCGGGTCCGCGAGCTCGTCGAGGATGGTGTAGTGATTCGCGCCAGCGATCGACAGGTACTCGGTGCGCACGCCGGCGCCGGCCCACACCGCCGCCATCGTGCGGCTCTGGCGGTGAAACTCGGCGCTCTCGTCGCCGCCGACCGCCGCGATCAGCGCGCCCTCGCTCGGCGGCGGCCAGCGCACCGGGCTGGCATCGGACGCGGTCCGGGCGTCGAGCCGCACGGCGGCATTGAAGCTGGTGGCGATCAGCGGCGCCAGCTCGAACACGCCGCTGAGGGTACAGCCGACGCGGACCAGATCGGCCGGCACGCCGGGCAGCTCGCGCCACGCGCTCGCGAGCATCGCCGCGGCGAGATGTCCGCCGGCCGAGTGGCCGATCACCGCGGGGCGCTTGGCCGTGGCCGCCCACAGCACCGCGAGGCAGCGACGCAGCTCGTCGACGATCTGCATCACCGAGACGCTCGGGCACAGCGAGTAGGACGGGATGGCGACGTCGATGCCTGCGGCGTTGAGCGGGCGGGCGACAAACGCGACGTCTTGACGTCCCCCGGCCTGCCAGTATCCGCCGTGGATGTACACGGCCAGCGGTGCCGCCGGATCGCCCGCATGGAACATGTCGTAGCGCTGGCGCTCCCCGGGACCGTAGGGCTGGTCGAGGCTGGCGCGCGCCGTCCGGCGAGCTACCGCCGAGGCAGCACGCCAGCGCGCCATGATGTCCTGATAGTGCGGAACCCGCAGGCGCGGGTTGTACTCGACCTCGCAGTCCATCGCGGTCGGCCCTGTCCCTGGCGTCCCTGGCATCCCTGGCATCCGGGTCATCTTCACACCGCCGGCGACGACATGCGATAGGATGCGCCATGCTCGGCGCGCACGAGTTTGTCCGCGGACACGGCCTGGGCAATGACTATCTCGTCGTCGACGGCGAGCGATTCGGCGTCGCATTGACGCCGGCGCGCATCGTCGCGATCTGCGACCGCCACACCGGCGTCGGCTCCGACGGGATCCTCGAGCGGGTGCCGGCGCCCAGCGGCTTCGATGCCGCGCTGCGGATCTACAACCCCGATGGCTCGGAAGCCGAGAAGAGCGGCAACGGCACGCGCATCTTCGCCAAGTTCTGCTTCGACCACGGCTATGCGCCGCCGGATCGGCCGCTCAGGCTGCACACGCTCGGCGGACCGGTGACGGCGGAGCTGGTGGCCCGCGAGCGCGATCGCAGCGTGCTACGCATGTCGATGGGGCGCGCCAGCTTCCGGTGCGCCGACCTGCCGATGGATGGCCGCGGCGCCGACGAGTGGATCCAGGCGCCGCTCGCGGTCGGCGATCGCACGTTCACCGCGACCTGCGTCTCGGTGGGCAACCCGCACGTCGTCCTGTTCGACGCGCCGTTCACCGAAGCGAGCGCCCGGGCGCTGGGCCCCCTCGTCGAGAACCACGCGCAGTTTCCTCGCCGCACCAACGTGCAGCTGATCCAGCCGATCGACCGCGGCAGCGTGCGCGCGCTGATCTGGGAGCGCGGCGCCGGCTGGACGCTGGCGTCGGGCACGTCGAGCTGCGCGGTGGCTGCGGCGTGCGTGCGTGCGGGGCTGACCGATCGGCAGGTCAAGGTCGTGATGCCGGGCGGCACGCTCGATGTCCGGGTCGGCGACGACTGGCAGATCGAACAGATCGGGTTCGCCCAGGAGATCGCGATCGGCCGGCTGTCGGCCGACCTGCTGCGCGCGATCGGCGTGTAGCCGCGGCGAGCTATCGCGTCTCGGCCAGGATCTTGCCGGGCGGATCGTGGCCGGCGCAGGCCGCGGCGTGCCTGGCCATCCCGCGCGAAAGCTGCGGTGGTGCCGTCGCGACGCGCGAGACGTCGAGCGCGCGGAGCGCGAGCGGCAATGCGATCCCGTCGTCGAGCAACTGCCAGTGGCCGACGTGGGTCCTGGCATAGACGATCCGGTCGCCGGGGAGGTCGCCGGCGAGCCCTTCGACGTACGTGGTGTCCGGCAGGTGGCGATGCATCTCGTCGCTGTAGCGCGTGGTCTCGCTCGCGATGTTGATCAGCCTGTGATGCGCGGCGGTGCGCAGCCAGGGCGTGAATCCGGGCTCGCCGTACACGGCGTCGAGCAAGACCACCGTGTCGAGCCGGTCGTCGTAGAGCCACGCCGCGAGCGTGCGGTAGGCGCCGGAGTGTCCGATCGCGACGAGCCGGTGGGTCGGCATCGCGACCTCGGTGTGCGCGGCGACGGCGGCGAGCAGCGCGGTCGGCGACGGCCACACGATCGCATCGCGGCGCTGGCGCGGTGCCGCCGCGGCAACGAACATCGCGTTGAGGCCGGACCGGGCGAACTGCGCGGACAGCTGACAGTCGCTCCAAGCCTCGTCGAGGTCGATCGCGTAGCCATGCACGAACACGACGGTCGCGGCGGTCGCGGAGTCGTAGAGCGCGGGGATCCACACCCGGATCGGCCCCCGCGCGGTCTCGAATCGCCACTGATGACCCGCGGCGATGACCTCGTCGACGGTGCCCGGCGCGGGCAGCTCGGAGCCGGCGTCGGCCCAGGCGCGCGGCCGGGCGCACGTGACGAGCCCGACCATCAGCATCACTGCGACAGGCCGATCCACGAGGCAATAGTCGCCGGCTCCGCGCGGAATGCCCAGTTTCCGGCAGCCGCGCGCCCAAAAATTGTCCCGCCGGTGACTCCGGGCGACAACCGATGGACAGGAGTCGCCGATGCGCCATCGCAAGCTCGTGCCGGTCGTCGTGGTTTCCGTGCTCGCGGTCCTCCGCATCGCGACCGCGCGGGCGGACGCGACCTGGATCCGCGCGCTCGACGTCACCCAGGACGCGGAGGTCACGCGGATCCGGGTTCGCGGCTCGCGGTCGCCCGCATTCACGGTCTACAAGCTCGAGCGGCCGTCGCGCGTGGTGCTCGACCTGCCTGCGGCCGAGCTCGGCGAGGCGCTGACCGGCCACGACACGGCCGCGGTGATCACGCCGAGCACGTGGGCGGTGAGCACGATCGCTGCCCAGCAAGTCGAGGACGGCGGTCGCCTCGTCCGCGTGAGCATCACGCTCGCGCGGCCGGCGCGCTACGATGTGAAGGCCGACGGCAACGACGTGGTCGTGATCGTGACCGCGCGCGATCCGGCGCCGGTGCCGGTGATCGGCGGTGACGCGGTCGCCAAGCTCGACGCCGAGCGCGTGGCGCGTGCGGTCGCGGCCGCGGCCACGGCGCGCGACGAGGCCGCGCGTGCACGGGCCGACGCGGACCGGGCCCGGGCGGCGGCCAGGATCACCGAGCGCGACACGGCGGCGCGCACCCAGGCGGCCGAGGCGATGGCTCGCAACGCGCTCGCCGAGGTCGAACGCGCGCGCAAGGAGGCCGAGACCGCACGCGCGGATGCCTCGCGCAGCCAGGCCGAGCTCGAAGCGGCTCGTGCGCGTGCCGCCGAGGCCGCGATCGCAACACGGCTGGCCCTGCGCGAGACCGAGCAACGAGTCGCTCGCGCCACGCGCGAGGCGGAGGCGGCGAAAACCGCGGCGGCCCATGAGGCGGACGCGGTCCGGGCCGCGGCCCTGCGCGACGCCGAGGCGGCGAAGGCCGCGGCGCTGCGCGACGCCGAGGCAATGAAGGCGGTCGCTTCCCGCGAGGCGGCGGCCGCGAAGGCCGAGCTGAGCCGGGCGGAGGTGGCGAAGGCCGCGGCATTACGCGACACCGAGGCTGCGAAGACGGCGGCGCTGCGCGACGCCGAGGCGGCGAAGACAGCGGCGCTGCGCGAGGCGGCGGCCGCGAAGGCCGAGCTGAACGGCGCGGTGGCCGAGCGAGCGGCGGCGCTGCGCGAGGCCCAAGCGGCGAAGACGGCCGCAGCACACGAGGCCGAGGCCGCCCGAGCCACGCTGCGCGAAGCCGAGGCGGCACGAGCAGCCTCCTCGCGCGAAGTCGAACAGGTGCGCGTCGATGCGAAGCGCGAGGCGGAGCGGACCGCCGCGGGCAGCGCAGCCGACAAGACCACAGCCGAGCAGGCGAGACGCGACGCCGAGACCGCGGCGCACGCCGCGATCCGCGCTGCACAGGCCGCGAATGCCGAGCTTGCTCGCGTCGAGCTGGCTCGCCAGGCAGCCGTGCGCGAGATCGAGGCCGCGAAGCGCGACGCCGGGCGCCAGGTCGAGGCGGCCCGCCGAGACGCCGAGGCGGCGCGGCTCCATGCGGCGCAGAGCGCGTCGACCGCCGAGCAGCGCGCGGCGGCCGAAGCCCAGCGAGCCGCGCGCGCGCAGGAGGCGATCGCCAGGACCGATACTGAAGCCAGAGCCGCGCGTGGTCAGGCCGAGCTGGCCAGGGCCGATGCAGCGCGAGCGCGCGCGGAGGCCGATGCGGCTCGCAAGCAGGCCGAGCTGGCGCTGGCGCGCGCGGAGGCGGCCAGGCTCGCGGCGGCGGCGGAGCGCGACCAGCTCGCGCTCGATCGCAGAGGCATGGAAGCCGCGCGCGCAGACGCCGAGCGCGTGTTGCGCCGTGCACGCGCGGAGGCCGACGCAAGCGCTGCCGCGCTCCGGCGCGCCGAGGCCGAGAGCGCCGCGACCGCCGCAG
>Ga0307517_10011585_pt1 | contig 12206 bp, 15 predicted proteins | sample 23_EM_MG_FD_194515 | JGI IMG/M metagenome (GOLD analysis project Ga0307517, IMG submission 194515) | Populus trichocarpa ectomycorrhiza microbial communities from riparian zone in the Pacific Northwest, United States - 23_EM | ecosystem: Host-associated > Plants > Roots > Unclassified | place...
GTTATGGCTAGGGGGCGAAGAGGGGCGGGTTAAAAGAGGGAAGAGGAAGTGCGGATGTGTGTTTTCTATGTCAACGTTCGACAGTCAACCATGAAGATCAAAGACATACCAACCCCTTCCGCACTGTTGTCAAATGTATACGCCGTCTGCGACCGTCTCTCCACTTCCACCACGGACATGGCTGCGCCTTTGGACCATGAAGAAGAGCTCTGGCCGCAGTTCGAAGTCAGTGTTCAATCCGTCACCGAGGCCTTCAAAAAGTACGCTAGATTCGAGATTCATTCCAGTTCATCAGGCTCACGACTACAACCGGATTGAAGGTTTGAGGAGAGTATCATCGCTCCGACTACAAAATTTATAGAACTCGCTTTCGAAACATATCCGATAACCTCTGTCCGTCCTGTCCTCCTACTCTTGGTGCTCGTCTGACGTGTCTTCAGACATTCGTCTCCGTTTTCTTGATCCTCGTCAGCCTCCCTTACCTATCGTTCCTGTACGTTTAATCCCTTTCCGGTTCGACACGAGATTCACGGATAGAACATCTTCACAGCGGCCTTATCGTATTCGTCGTCGCAACGACAACGTTCACGAGTTTGTGCATCGCCTTCGCTACGTCCGCGTTCATCATCGGGCTGTACGGTGCGTCACTCCACACGTGCGGTGTCCGAAGCTCGGTGTGATAATTTGGTCGTTTAGGCACATTCCTGACCGTGCTCGCTCTTCTTCTTGCCGCCTTGTCGGCGTGGATCTCGGTCGGTATCGTGTTTGGATATATCGTGTGGCGGTTGTACGTCCTTGTGAAAGCCGACGGTAGGGCGGGTGTTTCGCAATGGTCGGCCGAGACGAAAACGCGTTTCAGACGCCGAAAGAAGGAAGTAGAAGAGAGGCGTGGCCGTTCGCCAGAGTCTGTGGTGCTGGTTAAGGAGGAAAACACAGAGCCATTGCCTAACCAATCGACAAACGAAACGGTGAGGCCATGAGCTCGGAGTCTTCACAACGAACGGTCTGGTTAAGTCTCGTGTAAATTATCGTGTATGTATGTATCAACGGTCTGTAAGTAATGGAGCGGAATGTTTCTGTCGAGGCCTTTCCACGCAACCACCATGTCACGCACGGCAAAAGCGACACTCGCAACGGCGGTAATCTTCTGCAGTGTCACCATATTTACTGTCCACTACATGCAACGCCAGGAGCGTGAGGTTGGTTCCATGTTCCGGACGCGTTTCGCGTGCTCATCACATCTGATTTTTTCTCATCTTCACGTAGACGATGTATCAAGGCGTTTTGCGTGATGATGCGCGACGGCAAGAGAAGCACAGACAGCGGGAGGAGGCACTTCAGGAAAGCTTGCGAAAGCGAGAGCTGTATGAGAGGGTCCAAACGGTGTCTAACCCTACGCCATTGTCGTCACTGTCGTCGTCGGTTGGGGAGGAGAAGAGGTGACCCACGTTCGTATAGACGGCCAATACGTACGTCGACGTAAAAGAAACGATCCGAATTTTCCCGTCGCATTGACTTGCAGCCTGGGCCGACCTTAAGGAAGAGGGTGGGGATGACCAGCTGATTGCCTTTGAGCCGGTGATCGACCAGGGGAAGGGAACATATACTACTCCCTCTCCTTCCCTGTGGGGTTCATTCCCCCTCTCTCCTTCTCCCTCTTGTCATGTCCCCCACCACATCGCCAGGCCTCTCCCCCGTCGTCTCAGCACGCAAGACGCTCCTTAGAAGAGGTTCTGCATCCGCATCGGATCCATATGGCAAACATCTCGATATCAACGCGAACCCCGCCCGAACCATCTCCAGCAAACTCACAATCGTCCGGGTTGAGCCCCAGCAGCCAGACCAAGAACCCCCAAGATCATCTTCCCCACAGCAGTTTAGAGATCGACGTCAGCACAAGCGACATGGCAGCAACTCCTCCGTCGGCTCCAACCAAGGGGAGTCTGGGAGATTGAGTTTCGCCTTCACCACCTTCGGACCCACAAACGGCTCCAATGGCGGTCGTTCCAGCCCCACTTCTGGTCGCACAACTCCCGGCTCCCCTGGCGGTACTCCGCCTCAACAGCGCAAACTCCCATCCTTTCCCAAACCGAGGCTTGCCCCCGAACAAGTCATCGAGCTCGCTAGGTCCTCCACCCATCCCAGATCGTTCCCGTCGAATATCGGCACATCGTCCATCCCCGCATCGGTTTCTGCTCCGAACTTCACGCCTCTCCCCGATGACGTATATCTTCCGTTTATCAATAGACCAGCAGAGGTATCAGCGCTAATCTCCACGCCACCAACCGCCAAACTCTTCACACTATTGACCCAAGCATTTCCCCTCCATGCGAGACAACCGGACGACAACGTGACATTGGAAGGCTTTGCCGAGAAAGATCCCAAATCATGGACCCATGCTCAGCTGGAGTACTGGTTTAGGCATGTCGATCGAGACGTTGCGTCTGATCAAGAGTGGGCGGCCAAAGCCCGCGCTTGTGTCCACTCTCACAGCGAATTGCTATGGGAGAGGATCAAAGGTGCTCTTGGGGTTCCACCAGAGCTGGACGTCTCGGAAGAGGAGATGGAGGAAGATGACGTCGGCGGGTTGGACGCCAGCGTCACCGACTTCGTCCTTTCTCCCGTCGATATCACTCAGAAAACGCCCTTCAATTCGGCTGGTCACGGCCCTAGCAGTTTCGCCGACGTCTTTGATGACGATTTCGACTCTCCCCCTCTCTCGATTGAGCCAGTATTCGCGACAGACCCCAATGCATCCCCATCGGTTGACCCGCAGGTCGGGTTGGGAGACATTAGTGAAGCAGCAGAAGAGGAAGCTGAGAATGCAGATGCAGGAGAAGATACAAGCTCACCACCACCAAAGCAGGAGGAAGTCATCCACGGCTTGAGAATCTCAACATCCGTCTCGTCCCCCGCTTCCCACATCCACGGAAGTATCCCTTCTGCGCTTGCATCCCCCATCCCTGTTACGGGAAGTGGGGGTAATGGAGCGATAAACCCTTCGTCCGAAGGCAGCCACAGGCTTCGGCGAAGCAGCTCAACGTCCTCTTCCATCCGCATCGATGGCCGACTCTCCCCATACTTCGCCTACAGAAGTGCGCGTGATGACGATTCCCATGCCGGCATCGAGCGCGGGAGCCCGCTGTTCCCCGGTAGTTTCGCAAATTTAGCTACCAGTCCCACACTACGCCCAACGTGAGTGTTAGTCATACCAACCCACCCTCAGAAGGAATTGACCGTATCCACAACATAGTATTCGGAGACGGTCGAGCCTTCCCCACCACCCTTGGACTTCGAATCCGCACGCGATCAGGATGGCGCTTGCGAATCGAAGGGGGAGTAACCTCGGGATGTCCGAGTATGCCGTCACGACTGGGAGCGAGGGAAGTGTTACTGGGGAGGCAACCTGAATTCCGTCCCCCTCATGTAGGGCTTGCGCATTCAGTGCATCCAAACGATTCGCTTCTCAACTCTTACCAAACACGGACTCCAACTCACCTTTCGAATGTCATGTCAAATCGTGGCCCTCTTTCGTGGCTTCAAACGACTTTGTCTCGGTTCACTTTTGGGTAGAATCAGGTACCTTCTCTTCTGTTGTTGTCTTATTACCATCTGTACTTTTGTTCCTGGGACGAACAAACTCAGACACTCATTGGCGACGGATCCCCCTGAAATGCTGTCCTGACTGCGGCTAGACCTCTCCTGTGTCATCTTGATTGCCCGACATTCGGGATCTTTGCGTCTCCCACATATCCGCGATAGCATTCATCGGACGTCTCACAACTTGATGGAACGTGATGTTCGTGTGACCGAGGAGTTTCATTCAGGGGGTGGACAAATCTTGCAGGCAAGGCGACCGTGGCCCCGAATCCCAACCCCCCTCCTTGGGCCGAACCTTCGTAACCCAAAAAAATTGCGAAACCAGGAAAATCAGCCAGTTCTATTGATTCATGTCGTTGACTTGCTCCAGTTATTCACCGCATTCTACGCTGATTCGACTCCATCGTTTCCCCATGGATCCTCTTCCAGATTGTACCATAAGGGGATATCATGAGCTTCAATTCGTAGGTGCGCTGTCAGGCGTGGTAACGAGACAATCAGTCAACCGGTTGAATTCTCTAGAGAGGTATCTCCAACGCTTTAACAATGGTCGGAACGTCAACTTCCTATGACGACCGCCGTTGTCCTGGGAGTTGAAGCTTGAGGCCCGAAGGGTGGAGATGGCTGGCGGCCGGGCGCAAGTATTGGACATACCGCTGCATGCTTAAGTAATCAGAGCCACCACGGAACTGACCCAGCAGATGCTTCTTGCAATTGGAAGGAGAGGTTGACGTCTGATCTTGAGCTTGAGCTTCTTGTTTGATGCCTTACCCACCAGATTCAGGCGCTTTATGTATACGAGCTCCCAGAGACAGATAAATTGGGCGCCACCAGTCATGGGTATGTACCCTGCCATGGATTGTGAATCAATTCAAGCGCTCGAAAGAACCAAATACCCCCTCCCAGGGATATAGTTTCCTAAGGATTGCATTACGATGCTGCGGGTTGTGAGGTCAACCGGGACGCCACCATTTGTCCTTGGAACAAACAAACCGTATACGCATTTTGTCCTTGCCGGTGACGACCGCGGATCCTGTAGCGATCCGGGACCGAGAGGTACGTATACCCTGCTCCAGCTGACCTGAAATTCTTGGAGTAATCGTTTCTTGTATCACGTCTAACGTTGGATCGATGGCTGGCGCTGTGGGGTGCGAAAAATCAACGACGGCGCTGCGGTCATACGAGGAAGGCAAAAGACCGTATCTGTTTCGTACCACAGCGGCTGATCGCCGGTGGAAAAACCGCGGTCTACCTGAGCAGACTGCCTGGTGCGTCCCAACCGCTCGCCTAGATGGCACAAAAGTCTCGCCCACTGCAATCACGACCGCAGCTCGTCCGCAGGTATTGAAACCCCTGATCACGACACTTGTTCGTCATTTTTATCCTTCTCAACATCCGCCAATTGAAAGGATGCAGTTTGATATTTCTGTCAACGCGGGCGGGCTAGTGATGGGAGCAGGGACGTGCGTAAGTACGTGCCCTCACGTTTTCCCAGCTGGCGCGCGTACCAAATAAACCACGGCCGCAAGGGCCGAACCGGGAAAGTCAGCAATAGACCGCCGCGGACGGGCCGAAGACTGGATGAGGAGAGGAAAGGGCCGGTGAGGAAGATTGCGAAAGCCCGTGATCTGCTGACCTCCTGAGCGAAAGCTAGGCATTTACAGCTACTACACCACCACGTGGATGGGCCTGATGCACGCTGGAATGGGCACCCCAGGGCACTGGGTTCAGATTGATGACGAACTTGGAGCGTGTTCAATGGTCCCAGATCCTAACAAGCATCGGCCCCTTCCGGTCAAGTTCGCAGATCCACGCGACGGCCTGCCTGTACAATGGTCACAATCATCTACCCCTTAATTTCAAACAACCTAATATCCACCACGGACCTCGTTCAGCCAGAACTTGAGGTAACTCGATCCGCGTGATCTGCAGGCCACGTCACCCAGAAATACACTTCCCCTCGTCACCACGATACGCATACTGACACAGATAAGTCGTAATGAATTTTTGAGCCCTTTTTGTTTCGTATTTTCAAAAGGCACTAACGGAAAGAGCCGGTTCATGTAGGTCATCCCATACCAGGCCCAAATTCATTTCCTTCAGCCATCAGTGCGGGTGACTTGCGCGCGATCTCAATTCAGAATGTGCGCCCGAGGCTCAGCACTCGGTCACTGCTGACGGGTCGTCAGTCTTCTGGCATTGGTTATCGAGGGTAAGAGATACAGGGTAAGAGATACATTTAGAACGTTTTTTTATGCCTCTGTGACCAGAAAGCGCCCCGCCGGGTGGACCCGACCAAACCGAACAATGCGTTCACATTTACTACCCCGACGAGGACTTGCGCGAGCGCGCCGATCCCTTGCAGCACGGCGGGGGCGGGTCAGTTGGGTCGGAAGGGAGTTTACGGAAGTGTGGGCTCCCCCTCCCAGCTTCTGTGGCTGGAAGTTCGATGCTTCCGTGGGTTGGTCCGTGTTCGACATCGAGTGAATACAGAAAATCTCTCGTCAAAGGCGCGCGTCCCGCCAATTGCTCCCTCACAATCAACTTGGATTGGATTGGCTGATTTGCCCCTTCAGAACGCCCCAGAACCACCAGAGAGCGCCAGGAATAGCGGCGATTACGGATAGCCTTTGACACGTTCTCGCGGTTTACCCCCGATTATGTTATGGCGTGTTTGGACTGTATTGGGATCAGCCCCAGCAAAAGCGTCCGAGTACTGTATCTCAATCTCGCTTGCCGAGACCCGGCCACGCCCTGTGTACCCTCAGGTCGTTCCTTTTTATCAAACCAGCGTGTTCTCGTCTCGAGATACATCTGGATCCTAATGGGGACGTCCAATCTCGATGCAGATAGAACTGCATGGTTGACCGCCGGTTACTTTTTTTAATCCATAAAACCCCAGTGGTGCCCTTAGTCTCTAGCCTCCCCCTTTCCCTTTCCTTCCGTCTCCCCTCTTCGTCCTCCGTGATATACATATATCCGAGACGTGCGGAGTCCTGGGGACCGTTTGCACTGTCCTTTTTGCTTAGGGTTATGGAATACGACGATGGTTTTTTGGAGGTCATATCAGGAGCCGTCGCCAGGAAGCACATTGTCGAGGTATGTCCCTCCGCCCTTGCCCAGGACTCCACGAATTCTGAAGAGGTCACCGTCAGGCACTCTTTGGTCAGGAGTCTCACTTATTTCCGGGTGACCCAGTTCTCTGACACGATCTCTACGTGCAGCTTCGACAGCGATGCTCCTAGTGAGTGAAACTAACCCGATTTTCAGTTATATTGGGGTCTCATGACAGCTATCTCTACCCAAAGCTCTACGACTGGTTATTGGTCTTGGACCGGGAGGTGAACTACATTTGGCGCGCCTCGTGGAATTACACCAAAGTGCTTTATCTCCTCACGCGATACGCACCGTTCGTCAGCATAGCGCTATTGCTCCGAAGTGAGTTTCACTTTCACTTGTTGGCGCATCTGCCCGCCCATTTCCGATCCGCGTCTCCTGCTGAGTGGAACCCCACGTTATTTGTGTGCCTGAATATGGTCTTCCATGTCGTGGCCCGCTCGGAGTGGACGCCCGTTCGTGTTCGATCATCATATATACCCATAGTGGGGATTCAGTTTGCCGTTATTAAACTTCCGTCCGTCCTTTCTAGATCAATTCACCTCAGATGCTGCCCCTGATTCATGCAGGAGGATCCTTCATTCCACTTGCTGTAGGTGTTTTGCCGTTCCACGTTCCACTTCGTGGTAACTGCTCCCATGTTTATCTCGTCTCATTATCCGGGTTTCGTCTTGGGTGTTTTACAGGGATCGCTGTTTTAGGGGTGAACTTGGCAGAAAGTACGTGCCACGAACGGAACCACCATGGTCATGACATCGAATTCCAATCTAACTCATTTTTTTCATCACGATAGTCATCCTTTCCATCAGAACGTACGCAGTTTGGAACAAAGATAGGCGAGTTGGGATCGGCCTCGCTTTGCTCTTTGGGTTGTGCCAAATCCCCAACGGAATAATCGTGGAGAAGTTTGTCCGGGAGATTGATTGTGAGTATCGTCTTGATTCTTCGTTCTGCCTGCAGGTGTTAAACCTCTGGTAGATATACAAAATCCATTTCCAGAAATTTATTTGGGATGTGTAGCTCTCAGTGCCACGAGGCTCATTGTCGTGAACTGGTTGTTATTCATCGTGATGGAAGGAGGTACGCCAAGCGCCACCTGGTTTTGGAGGACGTGTCTCATAGGCACTAAAATCACGCAGTTGTCCTTTTTCTAATGGTTATCAGCGCCGTTAGAACCTGTTAGTTCTTCCCGATGTGTCCCCGATGTGGGCGATTGCTAACTGGATGGTGCAGACCGTAAAAACACATCGAATTTCATGAACGTAATTTACCTGGACGGTACGCACCACTGATAGAGGGGAGGTACCTTGGCTAATTCTTGATTCGCATGTTGGTTTTCTATACAGGCATACGGTTCTATCTGTACCTTTTTTTTGTTACTCTGGCCAATATCCTCATTACCTTGCTTCTGCCGGTACGTGATCACTCCAAGCCTCGCCACGAAATACGCCTAACCACGTGGATCTCGTTCAGGTTGAGTTCATCGGTGTCGGATCTAGGTTCGAATATGCTACACTGTTTTCTGTGAAATCCCTGCCTGACCTTTCCCGTCTCCTCCAAACAGCATCGAGATCGTGCTCCACTCCAATCTCGCTTGTAGACTTGTGGTCGGGTTACGTGAAGCGAGCAAGTCATCTGGATGCCGAACGGAATCCTTGGAGCTCTCGGGGCTACCTAATTATAACACTGTTGCGTTCGCCCACACGGACCCAAGCAGCCTTTCAACCGACAGCACATGGACGGATCTGGGAGGTCGCGCGGGGCCCCCAGGTCCTTGATCAGCCGCGGTGGGAAGTTGGTGTTCTTGTTGTCTATGAGGCTGTCTCATCTTTGTGGTTGGTTGGTGGGATTTTCATTAAGACGAGTGTTAGATCTCCATAGATCTACGGTCGAATTTCGGTCGCGTGTCTTCGACACTGGATCACTCCGACGGCGCAGGCGAGCCTTATGGAAGAGTTGCCGTCTTGGCGGTGGCACCCTCTACGGCTGTAGTCGTTGGATCCAGATTGGCTTAATCTGTCACACTCCCTTGATATGGACAATGCTCCATATATACCGCTCATTTCTGTGGATTGCGTACCATGTGCTGTCGGACTGACTCTGGGAAGATCAGCAGTGGTAGTCTATAGTTTTCTTTACCCCTGTAAATAACATGTATAGGTGACTGTGAGGGTAACCCCTCTTACAGTGGTAATTACTTCCCCAACGGGTTCTCCTCGGATCTGATGCTATGCCTATCCCGGGGGTTGCAAAGTGGTGATTGGTGAATGATCAAGCCCTCTCAGTGGTGGGCTTACACGGGAGGTGCCATATTGATCTGGAGGTGTTAAAGAGGGGATCCGTTGTAGCCGGCCCCATCGCGGAATGACAGGGCGAGGGCCGGTCGCAAAGAGGCGCATTTGGCAACATTTCTGAATGTGTCATTGCGTTTAGGTTCACCCTGCTCTGGGACCTGTTTTCTGACAGTCGTGTACTAGATGGGAGATGGAGCTTTGAATGGCCTCAAACCACTCAAATACACGACGACCTTCTCGGACTGCGGTCCAGACAGGGACATCTAGGGTTAGGCTGAGGACCCTGTTCTGATAGGGGTCGATACGAGGATACGCACTGGTTAACGCGAACTTCGAGGCACTTTTCGCAACATCAAATCCTCCATCCACATCGCAATCTTAATCAGTGCCAACTCCGATGGCTCGTCATTATTTAAGCGTCGCGACAATATACTTCATCTCCGAACCACCGAGTCGGACGATGGTAAATGGTTATTTTGGAATAGGGTTATTTTCTTTATCGATTATCCATCTCAATGGGTTGAGATAGCTGCGGTCAAAGCTGCGCTGCCCGGGTGGGTCATTGGGAATTATGATTTGGATTTGGCCGGGGCGTAACCCCTCGTTAACCTTGCACGGAGATTTCGGTGAGACCGTTACACCGGAGAGGGGACTGAGTGACCCACGAGTCATGATCCTTGCCTCCTCGCAAGCTCGAATTGCCTGATTTGTCTTCAGGCATAGTGGATCATCGCGTGCCAACAAGCTCAAGGAGAGTAAAATTTCCACGAGAGATTCTAGCAGAGCCCATTTCCACGCCGTGTGGCTTCGGACCATCCATAACGTCTAGCTTGTCACAGAGCAGTCATGTACCTGCGTTTTCTCCTCGTTGGAAATTAATTGAGGCCGTCATTTCTCGCCAGAAGGTCATCGCAACCGATGAGTGCCCACGGGATCCTGCTGAAAAGTGTGACAGCTCGAGGGTAGATGGCTTTTGCCATGGTCTCGAGCCAACTCACGTCGCCCGAGAAGCGTTTTCAAAAGTCGCCACGAATGAATCAACCGGATCCCCGGGGAAAGGTGTTTGGAGCGTTTCCTGAGGCTCCAAACGGGAGCTCTCCGCTTGCCAGTTCCAGCTTACGCGACGGATTTTAAGCGCCTGACTTCCGGAGTGACTGCTCAGGCTGATTTTTTAACCGATAAGCCGAAGCTGGGCGCGGTTTCCGTTCAGGGTCATTGGTTCTGGCTCGGAGGAGGTGCGGTCGTGAGAAAATAACACGAAAGATGATTTCGATCATCGCATCTGGCTAACTTACAGGCGTTCTCTCTTGAAATCATGGATCAGGTGCGCGCACTCGGACCGACGATGGGATTCGCCTCTAACTTTCGACGCGCACCCTCCAGGACTCATTCCGGCAAATTCTGTCTTCCAGGTCTAGCGCCTCCAAAGCGAGCACCAGCAGCACTCTTGGTGGAGGGACACGCCAACGAGGCTCTCTAGTTGTGCCCCAGCCATCCACCTCAAAAACGTAACGTGTTTTCCATACGTCCTATTCGTGACAAAGCACCAATTTGGCCTGTGAATTACTCTGCTAGAAAGCCGGAGGCTGGTGGTGCCGCCTCATTTCAACCGCGTAAAGTGAAGAAGGCTAACGCGAACGCAAATTACCGGGACAGAGCGGCTGAGAGGAGAGTTGGGGCAGATCATGAGTTTACTCATGTGAGTATCTTGTATTATAACTCTGGTCTGGAGAATTGTACTGAAAGCGACTTCGCTAGGTCGAGACTTTACTGAATGACTTCGAAGAGCGCAACAAAGGCCATGACAAGACCGTGGTATGTATGTCATGTCTAAAACCGAAAGACACGTGGCGAGCAGTATCTATCCCTCTAGGTCGACGAACAACGGAAGTATCTTGGTGGCGATAGCGAGCATTCCGTTCTCGTAAAAGGTCTCGACTTCGCGCTCTTGGAACAGAACAAGGCCAAATCCGCTGCAGTGTCGAATGTCGAGGATGACGAGGCCCTCGAGGAAGCCTTCCTCGGTGTGGACGGAGATACCTCGACTGGTGCCGTTGGAACGTTCCCACAACCAGAGAAGAAATCACGACAGGATCTGATTCGCGAACTCAAGGAGAAGCGCGGGCAGGACAAGCCAGCGGTGGACAAGGCTCCTGATGCCGGTATTGAGGAGGCAAAAAAAGCCGGCAAGTTCAAGCCCATCGGATTCAAACCCATAGGCGGAGACTCTGAGGGGAAGAAAAGGAGGAAGGAGAAGGAAGGGAGCGAGAAGAAAAAGAAGAAACGAAAGGTGGAAGATGCCAAGGACAAACCGCCCGAGGAATCAAGTTCGGCACAACCCTTAGCCCCTCCAGTACCAACCACCCTCCCTGAGAAAGAAAAACGACCCGCACCCGAACAAGAGCCCGAGTCCCTCGACCCAGACTTTGACATCTTCGCTGGGGTGGAGGAGTACGCCGGTGAGATCGGGGATGATGAGGATGAGGACGAGGACGAACATCCGACTGCGGAGAGCTTGGAGGAACCACAACCAGACGTCGGCCAGTCAAGACGAGGGTGGTTTGACGAGCCCAAGTCACCAACTCCTCCCCCCAAGGAACCAACGCCCCCTCCAGCAAAAGAATCCTCAGAGACGAAGGACGAAGAGATGGAGGAGCTGGTCCCTATGCGCCTTGCCCCCCTGGCGTCCTCCGCGTCTGTGAAGGATATCCTTGCTTTCGACGACACAGCCGCGAAGGAAGAGAAACGGAAAGCAAGAAAGGAGAAGAAAAAGAGGAAGGCAGAACTTAATGCCGAAGGCAAGATAAACAGGGACTATCAGAAGTGTGTTCTTCCGTTTCTTGTGCTCCTGTTTGGGATATTCACCTCGACTTTGCAGGTTGATGGCGCACGAACAGAAAAAATCGAAATAGGGGCCCAGTTGCGTGATGGACAGATATAAGGGTACAAGGTGATTTTTGTGATTTTTCTACTTCCCAGTGGTCTTCTTGAACTCTGGAAACGTCAGAGAGGGATTTATCATTTGCTCGATAGGTCTGTAATGTTCATCAGTATATTCGTTGTAGATCGAGTTGTGTGAACCGTACCGCTTTCGCATTTCTGTGCGCCACGAAATGTCTTTGAGTTCTGAATTCTCGCCAAAGTTTGCGCCAACGACCCCAAGCACGAGGGCGAGCAGGACCTCCACGATGATCT
>Ga0307517_10011586_pt1 | contig 12206 bp, 10 predicted proteins | sample 23_EM_MG_FD_194515 | JGI IMG/M metagenome (GOLD analysis project Ga0307517, IMG submission 194515) | Populus trichocarpa ectomycorrhiza microbial communities from riparian zone in the Pacific Northwest, United States - 23_EM | ecosystem: Host-associated > Plants > Roots > Unclassified | place...
GGTGCTCCGCTTACCAATAATACGAATACGTGCGCAAAATGTATGTCTAAAGTTGATAGCACCCCCGTGTGAATGACAACCATTGCGAGGTGCTTCGCTCCAGCACGTCCCCAGTGAGGACGTATTTGTCTTCAGAGAGAGAAACGTCGACATTGTCCATCACCTTCATTTCCTTGTGACTTTTGCAGAGATTGTCAAAATCGTTCAATGTGCGTATTGGGCCTTAGTATTTCATGAGAAACGGAAGATATTGAATTCATACGAATCAATCTACTTCTAACACCGTTCCACGCTGTACGCTTCCCCAGCCTGGTAATCCTTTTGTCAACGGACCACTCGACACAAAACGGCACAAATACTCACCGACCAAGCGCCAGTGCTTTTCGATCCTCCTCGATAAAGCAACCTTTTCCCCTACCTCGGTGCAAGCAGGAGACGTCAATTGGATCTTTGCTAAATCCGCTTTAACATTGAGTACTCTACCTCCTGTTGATGTTGATCCAATGTTGATGAGAAGAAGCTCGTTTTTGACTAGTTTGGAAACTTTGGTTTGCTTCTTGTCTTCTGTCTTAACACCCAGAAGACGGCGTAGGAGGAAGAGAGAGATTTCAAGTTCTAGAAGCAGAATTATTGAATTTATCAGAAACTGGATTAGAGGACGTACCCGTATAAATCTTCGGCAACTTTCCAACACCACCCAACACTTGTCCGACTAACCTATCTGCCCTACACAGTGTGGGATCTATCCTTGTACCAACTCCAATCAACCCCCCGGGTACGGCAAAGTCCAGCAAATTATTTTCCGCATGCAAACTCACGATCCTGCTAAAGATCGGCTTACACTTGTTTCTGCCTTGACTGTCCTTTGTTACGATCCCAGGACGAATCTCGACTTCTTGCCCAACTTTGAGGACTCCTGTAAGAATCGAGCCGCCTGCGACACCACCTTTCAGTTCAGAAACTTCTGCTCCCGGTTTGTTGACATCGAAGGAACGGATAACGATAAGCCTTGGATCAGACAGGAAGTCTCTGACTGGAATCGGAATCTTCTTCACGATGTATTCGTTCACCGCATCAATATTATATTTGAGCTGGGCTGAAATGGGAACGATGGGTGATGATTCTGCGACAGTTCCTAAAAATGGTGTCATTCGCGACGGACCATAGGCAAGGATTCATTACATCACATACCCTTAACGAATGCCTCGATACTCCTCTGATGCTCGACCGCCTGACCCTCCTTCACCAAATCAACCTTATTCTGTAAAATGATCACATTCTCCAACTTCATGATCTCCACCGCCGCAAGATGCTCACTCGTTTGCGGCTGAGGACAACTTTCGTTCGCTGCTACCAAAAGCAATGCAGCGTCCATCACGGCCGCACCGTTAAGCATAGTGGCCATGAGAATGTCATGTCCTGGACAGTCAACGAAAGAAACATGTCGGATGAGTTTTAGTTTGTGGTTGCAATTTGGCCGGTCGCAAAGCGGAGACTCTTCTTTATCTGATCGGAAGGAACGATAACAACCAGGACGAGGACAGGCAGGATTTTCACACTTGTAGATCTTGAAAGAAACGAGTCAAAAAATCGATGATGGTGGAAGAGGATCTGAGCTTACTTTGGCGTTCGCATACCCCAATTTGATAGTGATATTCCTAACCAACTCATTTTTGAATCGGACGGTCATGACACCCGATATAGCTTTCACTACTGTTGATTTTCCGTGTGCGACATGACCTATCGTTCCTGTTGTTCGCGCAGTCAGCAATTTGTCAATCCAGGTTCTCCATACAGGTTCGTACCAAGATTTATCGTCGCCTACATGCACATTTAGGTCTATTTGAGAAGGAGTGGGCTTTGGTGCAGAACGACATGGTCTCGTACCTGCTTCGAAATAACTTCAGGGCTAAGTGGTGTCAACTTTGTCGCATCCACATCTATGATATTTGGAATTGTGTCCTCGATTTCGTCATCCGAGTCAGAATCTGAGTCAGAATCGATATGGTGTTTTTGCGGTGGCTCTGGGGCGGGCATTATTGAGATTTGTTCGGAATTGTAGGTTGAGCAGGCCGATAGCGGAATCTGTGCCATCGCCCGGCGGAGTGTCAAAACGGCGGGCCGGAAATGAAATACAAACTTGATGTCGGAAGTTGACAAAGTCGATTTTGGGTGCCGGTGAGTACTTGTAGTTATATAATTAAAGATTACAGACTGAACTTGGGTTGTCCAAGTACTATCTTCCCATTGAGCGTTGCATCCGAGTCTCCTTGAGCGTAATTCAACACAGCGAGAGTGTTGGGATAAACGATTTTGTCAAATGTGACTGACCCGTCCTTTCGCCATCGCACACTCCCATGCTCAAATTTGGAGTCTTTCCAATCGAAACCCCATTCTTCTGGGTTGATTCCGCAGCTCGGTTACCCGGAGCACATGCTTACTTTTTTTAAAAAAATATGTACATCTGGTATGGTGACTTGAATTCAAAAGCTCTGATGCTGGCTTGGGTCTGTTTCCTAACGTATGGTCGTTCACCAACTCCCTCCTGCGACACCGTCTCTTACAGATTCTTCAGGAGAGAGCCGTCATTCTTGGACCAGGCTGACAAGTATGTTCTCTAATTCGTCGTGTTGAGTTGATCACTGATTAATTATCTAGGTATCGACGCGCCACCGAAGAACGATTGCTTCAAACACATAATGAGTGCCAAGTAAGTGAGGTCATTCCGAATGTTGAAGCATCCCTACACTGTATGATGGCTGTCCAACGAGCCATTGACTTGGAAATGTCTCGCCAGCCTTGTCGGCTCTTCAGTCCTCAATTTTTTGATCAGCTGCCCTGAACTCTTCGGTCTGTCTTCAATTCTTAATTATTATCTTAGGTTTCACTGCACTGCGAAGTTTAACTTTTTTTAGTCGTCCGACTTTCCCTGTGCTTGGGCGATGATGACGATGTCGAAGACATTCACCGATACACCACAGGAGGCTTTGTCTCGATGGTGTCCTTTGCTCTACAAAAGCTGAGTATCGAGTGTTGCACAAGCTGGCCAATGTGCCTCTGGTCAGTGGCTGAGGCTGAGGCCCCCCAATAAGTCTCTCATCTGCTACACTGCATTATATCTTTACAGACACCAATATATCCCTCTCAAGATACGGATGCCGATCTAAAACACGAGCAGATATTCGACTGGCTCTTGCGTACGCCTCCAGCCCTCCAGCGCCACCGGATGTATTACAGCTTTGAGACCACTGTTCTCGTATTGAACGTCCTCGGTAACCTGCTACATCTAAGCGTTTGTTGCCAAGCACAATCGGAAGCTATCGAATTGGGCTCACTGCGTTGCATAGTCAGGGGATAGTGCACGGAGGTGTGTGCCAGCTTGGGAGGCGCTACTTATTAACATGGCGACCTGTTTTGTTGCCTGGTTTGAATAACCACCCCCAAAAAAGATTCTAAATAGTTTCGGCAACCTACCCCGATCTCGGTCGAGGCAAGTCCAGAGATGTGTGTGGAGGTATTGGCATCTGGCGTGGCCTATTATAAACTACCAAAAATGCAGATACTAAAACCCTTAGTAAGTTAATCTTACGATACGGTTTCGGCAGGAGTGGAAGGCGATGTTGTCGAAAGCTCAAGCGCTTCAAGTTCTGTCTTGGATACTCTCTCGTCAACGTTCAACCAACCGACTGGCACATTGCGCACAGGTTTAAATATATATTGAGATAGTACAGAAAAGGACGTCTGATTGTAATCGAGTTAAGATGGCCCAGTACTAGGTATGGTGGATAAAGTATATCCCTGTGGGAATTTATCGGATACCGAAGAGCATTCGAGGGTTGGGACGGGTATATGCGGACGAAGGGACCATGACCTGTTTCCAGCGTATAAAAAAGGTGAAGGAGCCTCGTTTGCAATCGGTCACTCTCCTTCAGCCCGATCCTGTCGACCCCGTAGAGGGGACAATGTGACAAGATGCATCTCCGACAACACAACTCCAGCAAAGGCACGACTGGTCATGACCAGTTTGGGTGACGTCAAAACCTCCTTGTACCGAGTCTGGATGTGAGGGTTGTTCGAAGGTGAGCACCTGTGGCCTAGATAGGACAGGCATATCTGGGTAGCAGCCCAAAGCTGTCGGTGCAGCCCGGGCTTCAGATGCCTGGTTTCAAAGTTGTGGGTATTTGTCAATAGACCATCCATCAGTTTGAACACCGTGAAAACGAGGGTCGGGTGACATAGATTGGTCTGTTGACAGAAGTTGACGGCCCTGACGAGATACCATGTGGAGCAGATCGTCGAGTCTCGATATTTGATGGAGCGGAGGAGGAGGAAGGAGCGAATAGCAAAGATCGCAAACTGGTCGAGAACACCCTTGGCGTCCTGTCGGGAGTGCTGTATGATAACAAAATGGGTCAGAATAAGATCAAGCCGGCCTGGGATGCAGCGTACTGGACAGTAACGGAAGGAAAGGGAAGAAATTTGGTAGTACATCTTGAGTACATCTAGAATATGTTGGTCAACGAACACGCACATCTCTTCAACACAGTCCTCTCCTTTGAATCCATGCGCGTATTCAACTGTCTGCTTCTCTTCCGTGTCTGCGTGTACCGAAAAAATGGATGAGATAAAAGACATGACTCTTGAATAATAACTTGAATTTCTTCACGGGCGTCACGCCCGAAAACTGAAATGTCACGGTCGTTTTGGCTGGCAATTGGCTGGCAAAAAAGTAAAATAAACTCCCAAAAATACACGGAACACTAACAAGCTGTTGAGCATAAGAAAAAAACCTGGCTTCACTGTCGGTCTCCGTCACAAAATATTTCTTGTATTCAATGGCAGTTGCCTTGTATTTCTACCCTTTTGGTGAAAAAGAGAGTTAGAAATCTATACTGGAGGGGGTGTCCAAATAAAATAGATATAAGATAAAAGGATCACAGGGAAAATAAGACAGGAACCCTTCCTCCTTTAATCAAGTCATGGAATCCAACATTATGATGTCCAGGAAAAATTAGGTCTTTCTGGATGGCCCCATTCATCTGATACTACCACAACGGTGTCGACTGGACAGTGTGTCAGGCTATAACCATGTAGGTGGTCCAATAACCCCAGATTCAGGTAATGCCTTAAATCCAAGGGCTTTTCCATCCCGTGTGTTGAAAGCGACACTGAATCAACAGCATATTAGGACTCGTCCTGTGAAACAATTGACATGAACCCACGAGTTACCCCACCAATCAAAGACCAAGCCTCCTGGTTTAGTTTGGAATGCGAAGAATATTGCGAGAACAGCAAGGGCAAACCCTGAATCGAGGGCAGCCGAGGTGACATAATTGTATCGCATCCACCAATCGAAGCGCAACCGACGAATGACAAAGTTGGAGATAAAGCCGCAAAGCACCCAGGACATATAATTGGAACTAAAAGGCACGACCCCAAGACTGAGGAGGATGACGGGAACATTGACGTATCGATAGAAAGAAAACGGGAAACGGCGAGCAAGGAGGTAAAAGGGGATGGGAGCGAAAAGGCCGATGAGGAAAAACCACAGTAGGGCAGAGTAAGGAGCGCCTGGGCTGAAGAGGCGACGCGGTCCAATGGCTCCCCATATGATAGAGGAAGTCACAAAGACATTCGAATTCAGGCAAACAAATCCTTGGGGTTGAGTTCGCGAACATATGTCAACGATGTTATCCGACATCCAGTCTTGGACCAAGGTCGACAAGATGGAGGAGACAACGGTAGCAAAAAATTGTACGGAGAAAATGACACGGGGAGGAATTTTCATGTAATGGCCAATCTTGAGATCCCCCGCAAAGATGAGCGCTTGGGTGCAGGTTACAGTACCGATGGTCTTGAAGATAATGTTCGCTACGGGAAGACCAGGGAGCACATAGCCTGCAATCATCTCGTGCAATACATTCGTCGAGGCTTGTTGACTGGTGACAGCCTGGAGCATGGCGAGAGAGGGTCGAAGAAATCAAAAAGCTGATAACAGCAGCCCAGATTGGTAGACGTGTGGGGAAGATTTCGATCGCCGTGCAAAACAGGGCAAAGGAAACAACGCCAACGATGGCGTACCACAACCATGGAACCTCTGGGTAAGCCAACATCAGACGAGAGTGTACGTCTTGTTCGTCTTTCAGGGAATTACGGAAGCGCCGAAGAATATCCTTGCCGAACCATACTGAAAACACGCTCAGATGTGAAAGGAGTTATCACGAGAGAAGAACGCACAGAATATGTGTACAAGGATGGCCATAAAAGAGCAAAACTTACACCATAGGAAATCAGAAGCGAGAGAGGCAAGTAGGGACGGGAATACGAAGCATATTTCACAGGGTCGAAAATACCATCGGTGGTGATCTTGGTGACCTGATAAGGTTTGCCAGTGTTGTCGAAGGCCACAGGCAAAAAAATGGGGAAGTAGGCGGAGTCCCAAACATTCGTGGAATAGAGGATTGGCGCGATAAGCCAATACATTATCACGAAAGCTACTCCTGCGTTCATTATTGACCACCACTGAAAGAGAAAGCTGTTACATAAGAAATGCAGAGCGAGAAATAAAAAAGACAACATACAGGAGTTACGAGGGGACTTCCCAGGTTGGAAATCACGCCCCAGTCGAGGGTGATGATCCCCATACCCAAGCCACTGATGGTTCCAAAAAGGGTGTTTACCACAGAATTGTTGGGAGCAATCCAGCAAAGCCAGTTGAAGTAACTGAGCCCTGTAAAGATATACCCAGGGAACCAGTGCCAAACAAAGTAACCGATGAGAACATAAACGAGGAGGCGTTCACGACTGATGTGATCTGGCATGGGTTGGCCATAATTCTTGTGAAGAGTGTTGAAGAGGCTCAAGTTGGCCAAGGCACCTGGCCATATCATGCTCGCAGGCCAGACGACGAATTGGCGGAGGAGGCCACCCACCGAAAATCCGAGGACCTGCGATCCAACCGCGAGAAGGATCTGGTAGCTCAACGGAGTCAATTGGCCATAGAAGACGCGTTGGGTGAGGACTACAACTGTAGAATATGGACTGTGAGATACATTAGCCATAACGACGATACAAACATGCTCCTTGATGGTAAAAGGCCCCGGGTTGAGCGACCACTTGAAACCAAAAGTATTGAACTGCTTCCTGGGAAGAATACGGGCGAGTCCATGGCCAAAAGGGAGTGAGATGAGCTGGACGACAATTGAGGTAATTAAAATGGGAGGATCTAAAAAACGGACTAAGAAAGATCGCAAGAAAGAGTGCTGGCAATATTCGTACAGCGCAATCCAAAGGCCGTGTTGACACCTGATACAAGCAGGCAGAAAGAAACACCCAGAAACCACATCCGGAAAGTGTTGGCGAGCATGTTTGGGTCATCGATGGCAGCAACAGCAGCCCGCACTTCGGGATACGGTGAATCACTATGGTTTGTTAACGAGTGGCCAAGGATTAATCATGGGGCATACTCATCATCCGGCTCGGCATCGGTGTCACGAATTTCGTGGCCGTGCTGGAGGTTGAAGTTGGGATCGTTCAGATGTTCCATGACGAAGTCGACATCCTCTGCTGGGACATCAGAAACTTCGCGGGAGAGGAGGACTTGCTTCGTTGAGGGAGTTTTCTCAGTTCCCCTTGATCATTAGAGCAATGCCCCAACATTTGGATTCTTGCTTCCTTTACCCGCCAACGAAGATGACTAAGAGACCAATTTAACTCGAAACATAGAAGTAACAAACATGTAGTACGATCTGTGACCTTGGTCTGATTGCCACAACGAAGCCATGTTGAACTTGACCATGGCTGAGTACACGGAAGGCCGTCGAAATTCGAGCTGCTAATTAGCCCTGCAAATTTGCAGAGGCTGAGGGTAGAAACTTTGGTGTGAATTTCGGCTAATTAGCCCTCCCTATAATGTAAACTTTTTGGACAGGTATAGTATTGAGCCTTGAGGTATTCTCAGGCTCAACGGAACTTTGTGCTCGGTCATCTCGGAGATCACTGATTAACCCTAGCATTGGGTTCCAAGTTCTACATCACAAGTTGTCAAATCGCGTAAGATAAACCTGTAAATCTACGGTAAATCAGGCCGATTAACTGCACTTACTGACCGCATTGTGTCAAGAATGATAGGGTGACAGAAAGATGTTTGTTGACAGAAGTCCATGAAGAAAGTGATAGTTGAGTGACTGTAATTTCGGAATCTTCAAAAGCATTCAAGATGTTTTTAACTTTGTGGAGTTGTAGGATTTCTATGCATATAGCATATCCGCGGACCCTTGCCTTGCACAAGTTTCGGTTTCTCGCGAGTTCGAGGTTTGGTCAGGAACGACGAGCGCTGCTTTTAGGATGACCACCTTAAAGGCAAAACTCGGAATGGGTTCAAATATTCAAGCTCAAGCTCAAGTATGTCTGACACTATATGCGGATCACTCCGTCAAGGTCGGGTCTTATATTGTAAAGCAAAGAAATCTCGCTCATTTGGTGGGGAATCTGTATCGTGCTTGTAACCTCCCTTCCAATGTTATCTGACTCGGACGGTCCAAACTCCTCATCCGGCACTGGCAGGCAGCGGCAGCATACGCAGACTTTTATTTGGCCGACCTGCCTCCGCCTTCAGCTTCAATTCTGCGGTAGACGAACAGGGGGTTCTTCCTGATTACAGTTTGGTCGACCCCAATAACAGCCTACAAGACCGACCAGCCCATAACACACCATCCCAAGGCGTCGATTCTTCCTTGAATAATGTCAACCCACCCTCTTACTACACCGCACAAAGGCCAAGTCCCCCACCGCGACACTCCCTTAGACCTGTAATACTGTCTGAAGCCTTACCAGGAAATACTGTAGCACAGTCAGAGCCCTACGAATTCCATTATTGGTACCCAATTGAGTCCGACGATGCGGCGTGGGCAGCTCTCCATCTACACACACGGAACGCAATACCGGGGAATCCAAAACCTTCGGATGCACAACCCAGGGTGCCACAGGTTTGGAGTTGCGATCCGGTTGCAGGAATGATCGAGCTTGATTATAAGAGTTTGCAGACCATTCAGCAAATTAAAATATCTGTGTGTTTCATCTGGTTGTGTCCAAAAACTTTACGCTGACCGAAAGAATAGCTGAAGGGGAAGTTACTGACTTCATCTATGAAGGCAGAAGCTTTCAAGTTCATGAACTATGAATTCATCATTTGGCAAAGATCTTATGGAGATCCTCGTCACTTGAGCACGAGGGAATGCTCATCGAATGGGAAGTTTGATGGTAAATTCATTGGAAAATATTCTTTCCCGTTTTCCTTCCCCTTCCCCAGTCACCTTGACATTCAGAAAACGCCGGTGATAATAACCTTATTTCTTTTTTCCCCGCCCTTGCCGTATCCCCGACGCCAACGTCACTACTTCCCCCTCGGAATTCTTCAAGACCACCGAACTATGATACAATAAAGCCAAAGGAACTATCTTGGATTACTGGGTCTACCTCTTCCGTCCCTTCGACTCCAAGAAGTAATGAAAAGGGGCCGTTGCCATCTGTTCAGCGAATAAACAGTGGTTCCGTTGCGGCATGCATCCCGCTGAACTTTCTGGAAAGGGGCATCCCTGTGACTGTCGTATATGAACTCGCAGCGATCATCACCCGCGGCAGGTTCAGGCCTGATAGCAAGTAAGCTCTTTGACAGTTCACCAAGCAGGTCTGGGAGCGTTACTGATTTTCTGCTACTACAGGTTCAAGACCAATCTGTCCTATATTCCTGCCTTACACCCCATGCCTGCTTCACAAAAGAGGCGGGAGGCATACGAATCGAACAGCAGTGTTCCTGGACGAATTAAAGATCCAGATGGATGGTTTGCATTGCCTAAAGTGGCATCATTTGGAATGTTTCCTGACAGTTTGGGACGACGATCAGTTGCGATCGACTGCACTGTGCGTAATTTTTTGCGGCAACGTGTGTCTTCAAATTGCTGATGTGGTTGTTTTTATTTGTGCAGCTCTATCTATCTGAACCCGTGAGTTTAATTTGTGTTGTACCGCCTTACTCTAACCGATTCAATTCGAAGTTATCATATGCATGCGGAGGTGTCATACCATGGTTTCTCAGGCTTTCCAGCACTGATGGGGAAGCCCTTCGATCTCTGTCTACATCAAATGTACCGGTTGTGAAACTCTTTCGTCGCTTGCGTTACTTTGAACCTAAGCCTGATGACACAGGCTTCGATATCTCAGGTCAATCTAGCTTATCGACAGTGACACCAAGTGTTGCTGCTATGAGTAAATCTTCTGATTTCATGGTTGTTGGCCACGAATTGGGCGTAGCTCGCTGGCGGGTGCCGCCAGACGAAGATGTTCCTCAAGAATCTCACGTTCGATATTTGGAGGGGGAATTACATCTCAGACTGGATTTACAGCCGAGTTGCGCCTGCCGTATTTTCTATATTGAAGCGAGTCTTCAAGTTTTGATTTCAAAAGTGAACTCCTTGACAGTATTTTCCCGAAATGATGGCACTCGAGGCAGAATCCCAATTTCCCCCCAAATTGGCCTGGAAAAGTCCGTGGTGGTCGATACGTGATATCTTCAGTCCCGATTGAGATTACGACTCTTCACAGATCAAACGAACCACCACCGATGGCGTTCAGCGAATGCCCTCCATTGACCATGAGGCGCATTCCATTTGAAGATGCAGTAGCGGACTCGGAAGAAGGCCCGTTGACCCCATTCCGCTATAAGTATCCACCAGAATAAAGGGCTGGGTACGGACGAGGACTTTCAATCGGACATTGTACCCGAATTATTGAGTAGATAAAAAAAAATATTGTCGGAAACAGATCGCTGATATGATTGACGCCTGTTTGCATCAATCGAGTTTGATACTATCCATCACGATCGATTGCGTCATGTAAGTTGTCCACTCCCTTATGTTACTCCACATCTGGCTTTACCACCATGACAGAAGAGGAGTACTTCAAACGTGGGTGAATATTCTGCAGCAAAAATTCCCCAAATACCTTATTATTTTTGTCACAGCCGACCCAAAGTTTCCTGGACAAGGACAAACTGGATTACCACCTTTTCCGAGTGCGGAAAATCCTGGAAGTGTAAGAGTTCTCTCCTGTTACCGCCAATGTTTATTAACACAACGAATCCCAGGTGTTCCCAAGGACGGACCCCAACAGTGATTCCACATTTGAACTGAAGTAAGAAGTTAAACTAACCTCAATTTGAATATAGTTCCTGTCCCTCAACCAAACTCTGGGAGTTTGCCTTCGGATCGTTTCATCGGCAATCCATTTCTCATGCGCGACGCCTTGAATCATGTTGATCACGCTCTCGGAGGGGTTGTTGCATTGTTGGAGGAAGAGGAAAGTGCGCAGGACAGGCTTACAGAAGGAGATGCATTGTTACAAAGGTTCAAATCGTGGAGGAAGGAATTGGCTGATATTAGGAGCGGAAGAGTGAATGTTTCTTTCCCAAACAAATACAGAGGGATGTCAGCGTCAACACACAAAGTTGAAGGTATATTCAAAGACTGATACTTATCCTTATGCATGGCCGTCGCCCTTTTAACTATATCTTGTACAAGTACTAGTAATTGAGATAACTTTCAGTCTGTAATTTTCGTTAGCCGATTTGCGACTAATTTCCGGACATAACTGCATGCGTCACGCATCACGTGGCCGTCTAATTTGAGTTTCGCTTCTGACCCTGCTGCACAACCAGCTCCACTGCCACTGCCATATGCCATAGGACACATCGCCTATTCACTGTCCTGGAAGGATATGTCGAAACCTCAACAAGCCTTGCCGCGAGTCCCAAATCACAAATGTTGTGGGGTTGTTGGCGAGTCTAAATCGAAGACGCGGAAAAATAAGCAGAGGCCTCAGCCATGGTTTATTCGAAAGATATGGATACTGTTCACACTCGGAATCATGGGTTACAGTGGATATGCGTATATCGCCAGATTGTGCTTGCCGATGATTAAGCGAACGCAGGGGGCGCTTGGGAGTCAGGCTACTGGAAGTGAGTTATTTCAAGTTATTCGCTTTCCTTATGCTTATCGTTTTTTGTAGTCGTGCTATTGATCTTCTTCAGTATTCTATACTTGTGGATGATTTGGGCTTATTTCAAGGTTGGTCACGTTCCAAGAATGAGACAACCTCTGTAATTCATGCTTTCCTTCAGGTCGTTGTAACATCTCCAGGATTCGCAAGAG
>Ga0307517_10011588_pt1 | contig 12206 bp, 7 predicted proteins | sample 23_EM_MG_FD_194515 | JGI IMG/M metagenome (GOLD analysis project Ga0307517, IMG submission 194515) | Populus trichocarpa ectomycorrhiza microbial communities from riparian zone in the Pacific Northwest, United States - 23_EM | ecosystem: Host-associated > Plants > Roots > Unclassified | place...
ATAAAAGAAGAGTCAGGAGGCCACTTGAGGACATTACCACCCTCTTTAATCCGGAAATCTATTCAACTTCAGCTCTTGATAACAGGATCTATATTTTTCACTCACTTCCTTCAGCTTGCAAAGTGAGAAGTGGAAAGAGGAGAGCTGAGGATGGTGTTGACCCAACCTGCAAGAAGACCACCCAGTTGCTGCATTCCAGCAAAAATTTCAGATAGTTCAATGAACCAAATTATTTTTCTCTTATGACTTCCATTGTTTAGACAGTAATTCTGCTAATTGATTGTCCATTGAATCTTGGTTTCATCTTCTTTGTTGTTATTATTATTTATTTTCTTTTAGCATTTGCGAGCAAAGAATTAGATGGGTAAAATCCAATCCCAAAACCAATGATATATTACAAATTTAGTGTCAATCAATAGAAGCTCTGCAATTTCTTGCACTGGATTGATCTAACCTTACTGTTTGATTTGCTTTGTATTGAGATTACAATAAGAATAGGGATTTGATTTCAATCCCAAACAGGGTTCACCTCAATCTACTGTCTAGTTCTTGCAGGGTTTTAAATTCTGTTATTACCAAAAGAATGATACAAACTCAATTTCTCATGTCTCTGTCAATTTCTAAGCAAACCCAAACTCACTTGGAAGCTGTTTGTTTTCTCTCCCCCCCTTTTGTTCTTGTTGTCTGTGGAACAAGTCTCTTCCCTGTTTCACGCTGCCAAAATATTAGAATTGGATGCCAACAAGAGAGATTCAAATTTTACACTCTGTTTGTAAGGAGGGATTGGAGAAGAGAGATTGAGTGTATCCGACTAGCAAGAGGAATGGCGACCCAAGGAGGGATTTTCTCACTTGTAATTTCTAACACTCCTACCATTATATTTTTCTTTGTAATTTTCAGTACTTTTAATTGAGATGGATTGACTTCCATCTTTACTCTCTCTTTGTCAGCCAAACAACTGGATGGATAGTAAGTTATCAATCATTTCTCCTTCCTCCTCCCTATCCTTCCATTTTTCCCAATCCATCCTTACTAACAAATATGGATGAAGGCAATTTCTTCTTACTTGAAATCATACCCTAGTTATGAACAGATTGGAAGACATCTATTGAGCTCTTTCTTTTTCCTGTTGAAATCATATCAATTCATTTGAAGACAATGATTGAGCCTTTTCTTTTTCTGATTTTGGCCCCTAGTCCATGTATAAGAAGATGCATGATCATGTCAGCTAACTCAGAACAGTATTTGTTATTCATACTTGACCTTGGACTCCTAGCTAAGCTTGGCCTGAGAATGATCCAAATTGTTAGCAATCTTTGCAGAGAATGCACCCATAAATAACCAAGTTGATAGCTGCAGAGATTCATATACCTTAAACTAAGGCTAGTGTGTAGGATACTAGTTAATTTGCCGTATGTTACAAAGGAAATGTCTCAAGCATTTGGTGAAAATTGATTCCATCATAGTTACTAAATATGAAGCAGTTGGTTTCCGTCAAATCCTGAGGACAAAAAAGAGATTAAGGCGCTGTTTGAAATTGCATTTCAAATAGTGTTTTGTGAAAATTTAATTTTTTTTTATGCTTTTAGATTATTTTGATATGTTGATATAAAAATAATTTTTAAAAAATAAAAATATATTATCATCATGTATTTGCATTTTAAAAAGCAATGCCAACCACATTATCAAACATCCCTAAGAATTCATAAGGTAGGGGTGGCGGTTGCCAGCCCGCGTGAGTGGGTTCATTCTTAATGCTGGATAGAGTGGATTCAACAGAACATTATCACTAAAAAATTTCTGAGTGCAACATTAAAGAGACTGTTTTTACTAGCCTGGAAGCAATAAAAAATTCTAGGATTTGCTTGTACAGGTTTCTGTCGTGGACAAAAGATTCTGACGAGTACCACCACATATTCTGATATGAAGTGGTCTGTACTTTTTCTGAGGAATCAGAAAACTAAAGGGATTACAGTCCAAACGTGTAATAACCATATAACCACTAAAAACACAGTAAGATGAACTCATTCCACCCACTTTTGTTATTATAAGAAAAAGGGATCTCTGTTGATCTCTATATATTACACCCTCCCCATTTCTCTGCAGAAGAGAGTTCCTGAGAGATTAAGAAATATGGCTTGCGTGAGATTTTACTTGTGCGTGATGCTAATATTGCTGTCATTTGCACAATCTGAAACTCGCCCCCTTGATCCTTCAGCTGTGAGAAGGAACCTGATCAGGACAATTCGAGCCCTGGGCGAGACTGAGACTTACAATGTCAAGCAGGGGAACGAAGGCATGATCGGCGGTCGATTCTCAAGTAAACGAGTGAGCCCAGGAGGACCTGATGCTCAACACCACTGATAAAACAATGAAGATTTTGTGTGAGAGGTAGACAGTTTTCATAACCTGCTATAAGAAGTCTCCTGCAAGTCTAGATTAGACCGTGTTTGTAGCTCTCAGATATGTGATGCTTTGATAGCTATTTAACTTGATATGTTCATGGAATCGCCATGGCCATGTTGTAGGGAACTCCTACTATGTTGTTATAGAATGCGTGTAATTCTTATGATGTAGCTCGAGTTATCAATTTAACTGTTTTTCAACTTGGAACTACTTTTTATCCTTCTTTGAAGATGATGTTAGAGAGTAATATAAAATAATCGCGGGATAGTTCCTTGGCATACAGTCTAAATAGGTTAACCTTTCTTTGACAGAAAAAGAGAAACGATAGAAGAAACATAAATTTGCACAAACATTACTAGGTTTGACAGAACAGAAACGGAGCTGGTTAGCTCATAAAATGATTTATAAAAAGGCAATGCTGGTTACTGGAACTGGAAGAAACAGTAAGTTGGTATTCTAGTAACAATGGATAAGATGAAGTCCATTAAAGATACATTCCTTTCTTACAACTGTGGCTGCTCCACTGGGCTTAAAATAACAGCTGTTTAGTCTCTACAATGCGCTCACTCATAAGCTGGAAACTTTTCATGTTTCAACAATGATAAGCTGGATCTTTTCTACTCTGTGACACAAAGCAACAGGTATAAAATTATGGAATCTATGCAAGCAATCTTTATTATGCCTTTTGCGCCGAAGTTGTTGGTTTAGGATTACGTGAAAGCATGGCATCATGACTCTGCTCAGCCCCAGAAGCATCTGTTCTGATTTATCTGTCATTTTTGTGCTTAGAATCTACTTTCAGGTTTGCTTAGATAGCAGAATCAAGGGGTGAGTTGCAGGGAGATTTTTTAACTGAAAAAGAGATCAAATAAGAAGCAAATGTTAAAAGAAACCAAACACTAGTGTCCATTGCTTGATTTGTCCTTTCTTTCAAAAAACACCCTGCCATTTCATTCTCTCAATAGCAGCATTCTACCCTTTATTCCAAAGGCAACAAGTATCACACTTTCATCTACTGGAAACATCAAGACAGTTCATAATGCTTACGCCTCAAGCACCTTCAACACATGTGCTTGAAGCCGTAGAGCACTGCCAATGTACAAAAGTCACTTTTCAGAATGATTTTTTAAGAAAACAGACCATTTCCTTGTAATAAAAATGCAGTCAAATCCTATATTGAACTATTAAAAAAGTTATCAGATTAAACAATACTAGAGCTCTCAGCACTCCATAACGATAGAGGATTGTGTATGGATTTTCTGTCCTATTCTCTTGGATTGTTTTACTCTCTTCTGTTTATTCTGCATAGCATATAAAACAAAGGAAGTCACCATTTAGAACCTCAACTTTTACTGAGAACTAAAAGCGGGCCTCGTATGCTGGCCTTAATTCTTGATCTTAGCTTGGTTCTGTTCCAAATTAACTTAGCTACATCAAGAAAAAGACACAGAAAGTTTCCCTCACTAGCCCAAATCCCAAAAGCATGAAATGAATTGTTATTACCATGTTGATTCAACACGAAAATCCAAAAATAAGGATCATAGTAGTCCTCAATATATCATATTTTTCTATCACGAAAAAGTAATGCTGCGAGAGCATAACAAGTTAACAAGTGAGTTCTGACATGGCTTGAAAATTGTTATTGGTTTGGATAAAGCACCTGAAGACTCATGATTCATGCTTGAAATTTGTTTGAAGTCGAGTCAATGGTGATTGCATGGATTCTTACCAATTAGAACGTAAGACAGGAAAAAGGATTGGATTTGTTTGGAAGCTATTATGAAAAATCCAACTGAGAAATCTAATTTTTTGTTCTCAGCGTGGGACAAAGACCTCGGCCTGGGAGATTTGGCGAAGCATCCTACAGGTGTAAGTAGCTTTCATGCCCAGTGGAAAAAGGAGGAATGCCTTTCAAGAGTGAGCTTTTTAACTGCAAAATTGCGATGCCTGCTCATAGCCCTTTAACTTAAGTGTTAGACCTGACTAGACTGTCACACTTCACACGCATATATGGCTAAAAACTTCAGCACCAGATTGGATAATATGAGTAATTGAAAAAGATGTCTCCAAGGCTTAACTTTGTTCAATAGTAGGCTAATGGATACCTCATCCTTGTCAGTCTCTTGTTTCCACATCATACAAAAATAAAAACAGAAGTTGTTCACAGAAATGTTACTTCAGCCACAAGCACAATATTACAAGCAGGAAAAGTAAAAACAGCCAAAACACAGATTGTTGTTTACTGCTACTAAAATTCTTTCCAGAATTATGTTTGGATAGTTGTTTGATTCGACTTGTCATAGAACCAAGTCCCATTTTGCTTCACCTGGATTTGTGCCTTCAAACACTGTAAGGTTTAAGGAGCAATTGGTATTTTAATTCCTCACTGTCAAAGATTAGGAAAAGCACTAATCATGGATCATTAAATAGGATGAAGCAAGCAATTACGCTCTAAGTTTAAATTGAACAATTTGATAAACTATAAAAAGTTTTTCTTTTTTTTAATAATCCACACTGACAATAGCAATATTTATAAAGCTCGGCAGCGAGGTTATGCTTATCTGACAGCACTACCCGGCATGGAAAAAGGCAGTTACGCTCTAAGTTTATCCAAATTAAAGGGCTGCTTTCTCCATTCTGGTTCTCGGCTTAGCTCCATGAGGTCATCTTCTATGGGAACCATGGAACTGATAGTTGATCAACCGGCCGGAATAAAACAGGCCTTAGCATTACTTAGGCTTCAATGAAGCTTCTACTTTGTGTCATCGACGGTCTTTGGTAGGTTTATACTTTATGCCACATCTGCAATGACAATGACAGAATTTGATTTATCATGCATGAACGTTTGTTCATCTGCCATGCAGGATCAGAATAAGACCGACAAATATTAATAAGATGAATCAAAAGGATGTCCTGCCAGCCATATATATCATATGATTGGTAAAGCTTAGTAGGATTCATTACAATGATTTCAGGCTAATAAAAACAATCTGGTGAGTGGTACCTGATGGTACAATACAAAAAGAAGTCTGAATACCTGACACAATGCACTTGGTTGGACGGGAATAATATAATTATTATTTTGCTCCAACAAATAAAACAATAAGCTCAGTGTTGCGATAATTTAGTCTTGTCCATAGTAGTCTTTCGTCATAATGGGATAATGGGATTGACAGGGGACAATTAAATCTAACCACGGTGTAAAGGCTAAATTATTTTTAAAAATAAATTTTTAAAAAGATTGGTAAATGATAACTAGGTATTTTTCTTTTTTATATGCACAATATAAAAACTATATTATCTTTATGATACAAATCTCATGATCACGTAGTCAAGCAACCGCCAACAAAGTTGAAATACAATCTGAAAAGTTAAAAACTAGATTTGATAGAACTTTGATCTCACTACTAAAAAATGAGGATATTAGCATCAAATTTTAGTAACAAATTAGCAACGGATTATATATATATATATATATTATTTTTTTAATATCAGCAACAGACTTAGCAATGAAAATTTCATTGTTGAAGGCAACATAAAATTTGCAACCGATTATATACTGCTAATTGAAAAAAAATTATTTAAATCTTAGCCTAAAACTAAAATTATATAGACTGTTGATTAACTTTAACATTATAAGATCTCAACCGTTGATTAGTCTAAAAGAAAAATTTATAAACTTGCCTTCCACCTGGAAACGTAAACACAACAATGAAAAAAAATAATCAACTAGAAAATTAACTTGCAATTTCTTCATCTCCTTCATCCCTAACATCCATAACTCTAGAAAAATAGTTAACTGATTATCCGTTGCTAAAAAATCAGCAATGACATATCTGCATTTTATATTTTCTGTTGCTGATTCCGTTGGTAAATTTTTTTAGCAACGAATTTTAGTTTTATTTGTAATGGATTAGTTAGTTTCTAATTGCTCTATTTTTTAGTAATGTCCGGAGGTAACCTTATATCTAAGAACAAAAGATATTGAAATAAACTTGGACTTAGAGATAACCTTGTACCTAAGTATGCGAATTAAGCCACGAAACTAGTTAATGTTTGATAAATAGGTAAATGATGTTTTACCACAAACAATGAAAATGAAGAAACTCATGTTTATTATCAAGTTGCTGAAAATTACAGTTCTAAAAATATTATATAGTCTCATTTAAATAACCCTAAAGGGCCTCTTTTAGGTTGCAAGCCAATGACTCCAAACTAGAAATCAATTAACATAAGTTCAATAATTAAATAAACTCCTAAACAATATCTAATGAGCAAAAACAAACCCAAGTTAAAAATAATTGTTCAACATCAAATAAATAAAATAGGATAATAAAAACAAAATTTTCATGCTAGAATTCCTCCATGTAGTCGAAATCTCCAACTAGAAAACTTTGTTTTGGCTGGAACTTTTAACATAGAAATTCATCTAGAAAACTTTGTTTTGATTATTAGAATTTCCTTCCTTATATTGTCTCCTCTTAATCTCCTTAATATGCTAGGAATACCTACAAAATAAAGAAAAGAAACCCAAGATAAAGATCTTCTTAGATGCATGCCACATCAAGTCCATATGGGACTTGGAATCCTTGCAAACTATGAACTTCAATTCTCCAATGAATCCAAGCCACATTAAGAACCCTTGTAGCCCAAGCCTATGCATAAGTTTATGACTTCAATAAGCCTCATTTGATCATCCCTGTTCAAAATTAACCTATTATAGGTCTAGACTGATTGGGCTGAAAATAGCAAAGAATGAATATTTTGTCGATGAATTTGTCAAAACATTAACAACAACTTTGACTAACTTAAATAATATATTCTTGAGCTTTGATTGATCTGAAACTTTCCCAAAATATAGTTTTACATGTCTAGTATTTCCTTCTATATTTGAGCTCGATCTGATACACGGTTTGAGAGATATGTCTGATCTTACAAAATTGGCCAATAGGTATTTTAAGGCAAAATACGGACCTAACTTTGTTCGTATCACCTTACAAGAGAAATTGTTACAATGTTGATAAAGGGCTATTTGGTCTTTTTATATTTTTTAAGCATAGTGTAAAGTCTATATTACCCTTAAAAGCAAAAAAAATCAAGTTTAAATCTAGGGTCTTCTTTGTATTTCAAACCGGTTTTTTAGTGATTACAAATTAGCTAGGGGTAATTTGGTCTTTTAACAATCATGTATATATTTTTTTAAATGTTGGTGTTTTTTTCCTTGGAGACGATTTGGTCTTTTAACAATCATGGATATTATAAAATAAAAAAATTGTCGGCGCTTCTCATGCTCTTCGAGTAGCGTGTGTATCCAATGTAGTGTCACCCAAACCCTAACCCAGCCTTCCAGGGTGGTGTTTGAAGCATCTAACAGTGAGCTTTCTATTGGTTCCACGTGTGTACACGGATGAGTGGTGGTTAGAGTCTAGTGTAATTTTTTCTTCTCCTCCCTCTTTTCTCTCTTGTCCTTGCCAAGATATAAAGGTATCTTTTTATTTATTTATTTTATCTTATTTGATCCTAATTCTTTTGATTTCTATTTGTTTTCTTCTTTAATTTTTTTATTGAATTTTTTCTTCAATTTCGCCCTTCATCATTTGGTTTCATTTAATCTTTACATTAAATTTGGTCTTCATTCTTTTGATTGTTAACTTTTTCTTTTCCTAATTGAATTTTATTTTTAATTTTATTTCTCACCATTTGATTTCAAATTATTTTTACATCAGATTTAGTCCACATTCTTTTTATTGCTATTTCACTTGTTTTAGATTAATTTTGTTTTTGCAATTTCATACCTTTTTATTTTGTTGATTTAGAATTTTTTCTGCATTATTTTTTAGGGTTTGCCTTCTATAGGGTTAGTTCTAGGCTCATGACCAGGGTCACGGATTTCAAAGGTGTAACATCGATTGATTTTGATCTTTTTTTTCAATTTCTTCTTTCAACATTTGATTTATTAGAATTTTTTTTTTTTTTGCTTTCGACGAGCTTCATATTTTTTTTACGTTGTTAGTTTATTTATTGGCAATTACATACTTTTATGCAAGGCACCCCCTTTTATCTTTTATAGCCAACAATGACAGCACATCATTTTTTATACAAGGTAAGTGCCTTTTTCTTGATTAATGGCTATTTTTAACCAACATATCACTAATGTTCATCAACCTTCTCACCAGTGAAAATGTTAAACATTACAACTGATGGTGGACACCAAGATTTCCACCAATTAATTACAACAACACTCTTTAAGTTTGAGGTAAGCCAACATGACTAAGATTTTTAAATACCTTGAGTCACTAGGTAAACAGAAGACAAACTTCATAGGCCACAAAACTTACTATTAGTTTTCTCTTATATTACAAAACCTCATCTTACATTCAAGACTTGTTCTACATCATAAGACCTTATCATACATTATCAAACTCATAATTTCTCTTATATTATTTATCCCTTACTATTATCAACTTAAGCATTGAAAAGTCCCTTGTTCCACTAAAGACTTATTTTCTCAGGATTACTCAAGCCCAAACACAAGCTAAACATGAAGTCCAACTCACACATCATGGCCCAGTTTCACAAACCAAGGAAAGCTTGATTTTTATATGAATTGTTTTCCTGAATTTATCATCGGCACTGTTTGTGAGAAACTAAATAAAAAAGTTAGTTCATTCCTTTTTACTCCTTACCTAAAATATTTATATGGTCAATAAAACTCTTGGACAAGGGAGAATAATTGATCTCTCTACCACAGAAACTTTAATTCCTCTAGTACTCTAACAACTCTTTAACCAAATACAAATACTTAACAATGTCATCACAGTGATGCAATTATATAAGCACACTCTTCCATCTATGCAATAACAAGCCCCCTTGCATGCACCACTGAGTGCATACAGATGACTCCATTTCCCTAAAACACTTTCCCTAAAAAGATAGGGCAAGATGATATGTAAACGAATAACGCTCAAACTCTTATACTTAAAAAAACCTACACACATCGTTCTTATATGAGATGCTCTAAACAATCCAGTCGCTAAAGAAAAATACTTGTACGTGAGACAAGCTTCATGACTTCATGAGTTTGTAGGCAAGAACACAACCCCTATAAAGTGGGAGAATCCTCATTATATCATAAAATATTCCACATTTAACTTTCTAAGAATTGTGTCGCCATAAAGGCTAGCCTAGATAATTATAAAGGACTCATAGACCCTTAAGAGCACATATAAAATGCCACACAAGACAATGATGTTATGTCAAAGTTCTTTCAACAATGCTTTGCAGATCTACACGTGCATGGTACCACAATCTAGAGCTTGACTTTATTCTTCACTTTAGATATCTCAATTTTAAACCCATCTCTCACTTCATTACAACATTCTAGCTAAAAAGAGAACCTAAAAAATCTTCATCATCATACAATAAGAAGATGAGAGCATCAAGATCCTGTTAGACAGATCTAGAGTTATTTATGATTTATGCAAAGATTACTTGAAGATTAAATGTTATTTTTAGCTTTGAATAATTACTTCAATGTTGGGTTATTATAAACCATAAGTCGTCTAAATATCTTGCCTTTAATGGTGTAATCCACACGAACCATCAATGAAAAATCTCTTAAACTCTTTAGGAAAGAATGATTGTTATGCCTTTAAGTGCTAACTCTTTTGTTTTATATTTTTTAGTGTTTTGTATTGTACCATGTATTATATATATATATATATATATATATATATAAAGGTATAGCATTTTATTTATAGGGAAACTTGAAAATCTTATAAATAATAAAATATCAATTTTTCTCATTGAATAATACCACATATATTATTTTATAAGTTTTTTTAAAACAATATTCAATCAAGTCTTTACTTGATTTTTCTAGGTCTAAAATTGTAATTCTCTATATAAATTATATTCTAGTTCTCAATTTCTAAAACTTATTTACAATCAAATCACATTTGATTAATCATCATAGTTTAATTTATGACTAATGGTTCTTATGTGTGTGACTCATTAGGTCCCTTAATAAGTTAGCCAAATATAAATCACAATCTAAACTAGGATTAAATAAATTAAATAAATAAATTTATTATTAATTCTATAATTGATTGATTTATATTTGAAGATCAAGTACAATGTTTAGCAACATGTCATGATCCTCCAAATATTAGAAAAGTTATAAGTGGTTTGACTTAACCTTTCAGTGACTAGTTTCTCAATGTAATTATTATCTCTTCATCAACAATGTCTTAATTTAGACATTATAGCATGGAGTGTGTCTACTACATCAAATCATGTTTATTCTTAACACTATAGTCATTGATTCTTTAAATAAAACTAGAAACTCTTTTCAAATCTCATTTCATCTTATCCATTCTATTAAGAGAGTTAATTGTAATAACAAAATCACTTTTATAAACCTTTGAGAGTTAGGTAAAAACTATTGGTATTGGTGAGGTAATTTTATCAAGGAAAAATCTTGAAAAGGGTATATCTTCAAGTGAGAAAAATCATGAGAGGGAATATCTTTAAGTGGTGAAAAAATCTTGAAGAGAAAATATCTTAAAATGATGTAAAAATCTTATTATGGATTCATTAAATGGTTGTAATACTCTTGTACTTGGACTAATAAATGAATACAATACTCAAGTACGGGCTAGTACTTGAGGTATGGATATAGGTTTGTCGAACCACGTTTAAAACGAGTTTGCAAATTCTCTTCCATTTATCTCTTTACTTTAAGTACTTTAATTATATTGTTGGTTATTGTGTTTATTTGAAGTAATTTGTATTATTTATTAATATTTGTGATATACCTAATTCACCCCCCCTCTTAAGTGTTGTGGTTACCTTAATTCTTGAACAACAGAAGAGGACATGAGAGATTAAGAGCATTAAAAAGGACACTAAGAACATATTGGTTTTTATTATGGAATAAAAATAAATAAGCTAAATAAGAAGGAAGATTAGAAAATAGTTTGGAAAAAGGTATGGTGACCTAATTGGTTGAAGTAGAATTTGACTCTAAAAAAAATAGGGAATAATTATTTAGACTAGATGAATTAAAAATATGAAAGGATGACTCATAAAAAGTACAATGATGAATAATGTAAATATGATGAGAATGAATGTCCAGACACTAATAACTAATATGGAGTGAACTATAACCTAGGAAAACACAAGGTGAATAGCAAAAAGTTGTTTTATAATCATTGTATTATCAAATATAGAAAAAAACATAAGCATCCAAAAAACTTGAAGAAAAGTATAAGTAGGATAAAATCAAAATAGCATTTTAAATGGAGACTCAAAATATAGAATGAGAGTTAGAATGCGATTAATATAATATATAGTAGTTTCAATGACATATGAACAAAAGTTAAATGGAAATGATATTTAAGCAAGAAGTGTTAGCCTTATTTCAATAATATACTGATTCAAAAATTTTATTTTGTTCAAAAGCGTAAGGAAAACTTACACAGTGAGAATGCCAAAATTTTGAAAAATAGTATGAAGTTTTTGAAATTCAATACCCTAATTAGTTTGCAAGTTTTTGATCCGAGTATGAAATTGAATTTTAATTTTAATTAAATAAAAGTGTTATAAACTTGTAATTTAACACGCATAAGGTAAAAAAAATGAATTTAGTAAAATAGTTCAAAAAACAATAAAATAACATTACCCTTTAACTGAGAAAATGGAGGAAGTGCAACAAATATATAAATTTGATCTACTAAATTTAACCATTGGGCAAGTAGTACAATTAGAATTAAAAAAAGATGATAACATAGGAAATTATT
>Ga0307517_10011589_pt1 | contig 12205 bp, 9 predicted proteins | sample 23_EM_MG_FD_194515 | JGI IMG/M metagenome (GOLD analysis project Ga0307517, IMG submission 194515) | Populus trichocarpa ectomycorrhiza microbial communities from riparian zone in the Pacific Northwest, United States - 23_EM | ecosystem: Host-associated > Plants > Roots > Unclassified | place...
ATCTCATTGCTTCACCAAATTAGAGGATAAATAAATTTCAGATTTAAATTTATAAAAAAATTGAAGGAAAGACTTTCTTGTTCTTCTGGGTTCTTGATCTTGTTAATGAAGTAATTAAAAACCTCTTTTTTTTTCCTTTTTTTTTTGTCAAAGTGAGAATCTTTTTATCAATAAAAAAAAACTCTACAAAAAATGCCAACACAGAGACCTAATAAAATACAAGTGAAATTCGTGAAATCTAGTTGGAATTAAGAACCCTAACAAAATATTTAATTGTTTCTCAGGAAACATTCAATAAATTAATCCAGACAATAAAAAAGATTAGTTTTTCATCAAACCTCAAGCATGAACAAGGAATAATTTAGCTATATATGCATATGCCACAGTAGCAGCTGAAAATCTTTGTTGTTGTCTTTCATTGACCAGTCAAACTGATTACTGCAACGATCAAGAAACAAGTGGTATGATCCAAAGGTGCACAACATGCATTCCTAAATAGTAAAATTTGGACCAACATACAGCATGAAACTAAAAGTCACACTATAAAACCATATTATAGTGTAATACATGACATGGTTTATTCTGACTATATATATATACATATAAGAATAGTCTAGCCTTAGAAAATACGTTCCAACCATTTCTTTCTTCTTGAAAAGAGAGAGAGAAAAGAGAAAGGAAAAGACCTTGCATTTCTCATGAACTGTGGAGTCGTCTTGCTGGGTTTTTATTGTTGGGGTTGGGAGTTCTTAACAGCCCTTCTTCTCTTCTCTGCCTCTTCTCCTTAAAAATCTTGTAATATCATCCAATAATCTCCTTTTCTCTTTGTTTTTTTTTCCTTTCTTCTTTTTCTTCGAATAAATTCATGGCAGATGACAAGGGTTTATTAGAATATGTTAGAAAATCAACCCCGCCACCTTTTTTATTAAAAACCTACATGTTAGTGGAGGATCTGGCGACCGATGATGTGATATCATGGAACGGGGAGGGGACCGGATTTGTGGTGTGGCAGCCGGCAGAGTTCTCTCGTGATCTCCTACCAACACTCTTCAAGCATAGCAATTTCTCTAGCTTTGTCCGGCAACTCAATACTTATGTATGTATTAAAGTTTATACTACCCTTTTTTTCGTTCTTGATTCTGCATGGTATCTTATCTATTCAAAATTCTTAATTGTTTTTGGTTTAGTTGACTTAGTTCTTAATTAAGAATTTGAATCGATCATCTTCTTGTTTTTATTTTTTTCCTTCTTGAATCTTTTTCTAGGTTGTTGAATGAAAGAATATAGGTTAAATGGCCCTGTCTAACCTAACTTGCTACTTTGTCTTAATTAATCAATTAATTCTCGTAAAACTTAGACTTTAGATTAGCGCTTGGTAATTCCAAGTAAAGTGAGTCAGAAGTTTCATGTCTTGCATCGTTTAATTTATTATTATATTTTTGTTACAAAAAGGAAAAACTTTAGAAGCTACATGATTTTTGGTGGATTTTTTCAACATGAGTTATATATATATATATATATATATATATATATATGTTGAAAAAAATGCAGGAGGGGGGAGGGAGGGAGGAGGGTTAGAAAGGTAAATTAAAATAGTGTAATTATTTTGTCTCTCAAGTCATCCTTTTCTTACAAGGTTTTTAGTTTCAAATCTCTTCTTTTTTATACAATAAAAAAAAAAAAAAAAACCTTGAACTATTCATAGGAAAAAAAAGTAACTCTAACCCTGGAGCAATATACGATCCTTTACTAATTAACCACAATTAGATAGACCCTAAAAAAGTAATGATGCTAATCAAGAATTTTTCAAAGTTTTGTCATTTTGTTGAGGCACGTTTTGTTTTGCCTTCTTTGAGTCGAAGGACAGATTCCCTATGTTTCTTTCGTGTCATTGTTATGAATAGGGTTTTCGAAAAGTTGCAACGAGCCGGTGGGAGTTTTGCAATGACATGTTTCGGAAGGGAGAAAGAGAGCTACTACGCCAAATTCGTCGAAGAAAAGCTTGGACTAACAAGCAACAACCTATTGCACCGTTAATTCAAGTCGCACCACAAGAGTTTGAAGAAGATCAAAGATCATCATCCACTTTATCATCGTCCGAATACACTTCTCTAGTTGATGAAAATAAACGACTCAAGAAAGAAAATGGGGTCTTGAGCACTGAGCTTACTAGCATGAAAAGAAAGTGCAAGGAGCTACTTGATTTAGTAGCTAAAAACGCACATTTGGAGAAAGAAGAGGAAGATGAAAGGCCAAAGTTGTTTGGTGTGAGATTGGAAGTCGAGGGGGAGAGGGAGAAGAAGAGGAAGAGAGCAGAGATTAGAGAAAGTGCAACCATTTTACTATCTCAATAATGCAAATAAAATGTGTGCCATGTAGAATAATCCAAGGACAAGTCATCAGCTACTAAAACAAAAAAAAAATGAAGTAGCTAGCTTAATTAGACACAGAAAAGTTTGAAGTTGTATTCTCTGTTGTTGTTGCTGTAGTAATGAACAAGATCTGTACATTGCCAAGTATCTTTAAGGGTGTTAAAACGGGCACAAGCCCCCCTTATGTTAGCTACATGATTGAGTGAAGTTAACATATGTTTCTTGTTGTTGAAAATGTATAATATATACAATTTTACATGGTTTGCTTGGCAATGCAATTGCTGTTCGTAGTAGTAAGTTACATTATTTATATTGCTCACACAACCCAACTCAAAACTCTCTTTTCATTTTTCTCGGATAGTGTTTGATACATGGGATTAAGCAGAAAATAAGTAGACAGATTTAATATCATGGGGCTTGGTTTACGTATGGGATATGGCTTGGTTTCCTCGTGAGGCAGGCTATATCTAGTCGAACATTTTGACTTGAAAAACATTATTAATCGGAGGAAAAGTCCGGTCGTCGTAAGAGTGACCAGACATTTAAGCCGGCAATACTTCTTACTTTACTTGAGGTTATAATTAAAGTATGTTTTCATGATTAACATTATAAGCAAATTGCTGCAATTAGATATATCATTTTGAAACTGTATGCTAGCTGCTTGTAATTTATATATGATCAAATCAAAAGTTCGATTACAAATCATTTTCCATTGATGTTATTGCCTCCTAACTTGATCAAAAAGGAAAATTGCAACTTGTAGGGGTCTTGCCATATGATTTGACATGTCTCGTTGGGAGATTGAAAAACTACAACCTCCGAAAAAAATAAAGAAGAAACAAAATGGTAAGAAATGTTAATGGCCGACAAAATTTTACCCATTACCAAATTAATAAATGACAAGTCTGATATTAACCAAGAAGAAAAAAATGTTCAACACATGTTCCTTTTCCTCGTTTCACTTGAAAAAATTAAATTATAAATACAGTGAATAAGACAGAAAAATATTCTTCCAAGAAACACATCTACCATGTGTAAGCAAATAATTGATTTCTAGAAAGGACAAGGCATTATGTTGACAATTCTTAACGATCAGCTAATTTTTCCAAGAAAGTTTCACAATGGTTTGAAAAACTGGTGAGCATAGCATGGTTGGTGGGCAACAACTTCAAAATTAGAACCGTGTGTTAATTACAGCATTCTTCTACTCCTGAAAGATGGTGCATATTGACATCGAAATGGTTACTACCATATTCGGAAAGAACTTGATATTGAAATGGACGAATATTGTACGAGATTAAAAATATTGTTCGGGAAATTAGCCCTGGCTGGTTGGCCATTCACGTGCTACCTAATTCTGGTTTCATTCCTGATGAAATTTCATCAAGAAAGACCTAACCCGATATCAAATTAGTCACCAAAATTCGTTGGAAAAATTAAATATTGTTTGGTAATTCTAATATATATTCGAACATCAATATTGACTAAGAGATTTCCACTGAAAACCAAAAAAAGAAAAATAATACAAGGATTAACTGGTGACCAAGTCTTAGCTAATTTGATGACTTGTAGCTATCTTGAAAACTTGCATGTAATTAGCTATGAAAACATAGTTGTCAAATCTAGCCTGATTTTATGGGTTTTTACGAGTTTATCAGCTGATTTATCTATTAGAAACTTAATGTACAATGGGTTTGAAATTAAATTGACTAGACGTTTGAGCCAGTTAAACTCAGATACTCAAGAAATTAATCCATAATCTTACCAACCAAAACCCAAATAAGAGACTCCGTCAACAATTTTTTTTATATATATTTTTTATAAAACAATGTCTTACCAAGTCATTGGCCCAGCCCGACAGGGTATTACATGAAGGTTTCTAAAGAAACAACTGGTGTATATCACTCTCTTCACGTGCATGTGGGGTATGTAAAATGATATTTTACTTTTGGTATTTGTCCCTTTCTTCTTTATCTACCTTTTCCACTAATTCTTGATCATGAACTTAAAAGGAAAGAACAATGTCAATTTTTTTGTCAAGTTCCAATTCAGTGGCTTCTTACTTTCACACAATGACAATTGCAAGTTTCATCTGTCAGGCACCTAGTTAGGTGTTAGGACTATAGTTTTAAGACCGGGTTCCGGTTTTTGACCGGATCACCAGGTTGTCCGGGTCATTTTTTTTTTGAATCAAAACGAAATTGTTTTTAGTAAAAAAAAAAAAGTCAACGGGTTATAACCGGGTTTTTGACCGGGTCACATCGGGTTTTTCCTTCCTCTATTTTTTCTTCAGCCCGACCCGGTTTCAGCCCCGGATCGGCCAGGTCCCGGGTTGACCCACCAGGTTTCAAAACTATGGTCAGGATAAATGCCATGTGTTCAGCAAACAAAAATTTCTTTGCAACATGCACGAGGGAAAATATCATTACATAAATATTGTGGAAACAATTTGATGGCTGAAAGAAAAATATAAACAGACCAAATAGATTCTAGTTGACTAGTAAAATATTCTTTAGAGAACAAGCCAAAAAAATGAGCGGGTTTGGACCCTCCAAGGGCAAGGTTGGATCGGAGTGGGAATTCGATTTAAAGGGCACAGGTAATGAAATTTAAAAATTTCTGATTTACTGGTCGCTCGATCAACAGTGGGAAATAAAACAACATTGACACATGCTCTGATGACATGCATTAGACAAACACTTGATATTAACACATTTTTCTTACTACTTTGAGATTTCTTAATATTTTTGCACCTACCGAAATTAAGATGGGTACTAAACTATTGGGTTGGAAGAAAGGCAAATGTCAGATGTCCATCAGGGCGGATAAAATTGCTATCTACTAGTGGCAAAGAGTGTGCTGCCATGTTATAGTGAAATATCTTAAGCTTAGATACGAAGCTCGTAGATTCATGTCTCTTAGGGTAGCTTGTAAATTCCAACTGTTGTGGGCCTTTTTGTTATGAGCAAAAGAAGAATTTGAAAAGAAAAAAAAAGAGCCCAAATATCGGCGGTTTTGACTGAAAAAGAGCGGATATTCTAAAGAATAAAGGATTGCGATGGACGAGTTACAGTACAGGGAAAAACGTCAGGACAATATTGATCGACTGCTACGAACACTGATCACATATTTCAACGGCAAAGCATAATAAATTTTTATCAGAGCTTTGCCGACCACAGCTTAATCATCTGAGTAGTTCTCAGATTGTGAAAGCCAAAAGCACTACTTGAGCACAAAATATCACTTAACATGCTCCGAGACAGGTCCATTGTATCGCATGCAACAAGTAAATTGCACGAGCAGATCAATATTAGTTTGTTCTTATTATAAACAATCTCATACACCAGAGTTAGTGGGATATTAATATTCTGGGTTTAACCATGTACATACAATTTCGACTGTTATTATTTACAAACTATTAATAAATTATTCTTTTTTTAACAGAAGGAGAAGCATCTCTTTGCTCATACATACAACCCATCTGAAAAATATAAGGGGCATAAAAACAGTGTTGAGAATTTGAAGTTACCTCAAGAACTTGCTGCAAAATGATTAAAAATGGTCTCAAGTGTTGACTGGCTGATACTGTATTCTGCTATGCCCAGTTGATTTCTGGAGTAAAGAATACCTATTGAGTTTAAACTCACCAAGAAAGGAGAAAAAAGAGCATTAATTTAAGATGTAGTGGTGTACTTCACCTATTTTGTTCGATGTGTCCAAAAACATCCGCAAGCGATAGGTCCTTACTATATGGCAACTGCAATAAAAATTGAGCCAGTCAGTACCTGCAGAGGCCATTCTGGACTGCTGGAAGAGAAATGGATGCAACTCACACACGAGAGCTTGCCCGTGGGCATGCACGCACAAGAAACACACCCCTCACCCTCATGCCAAGAAAGGAATGCATCCTCATTTGCATAAATTGCTTAGGTATATTAGTAGTTGGTATACTGCGAGACCTATACTACTTAGGAATGCCCAAAATCTGTAGTTAAACACCCAAGCATTTTTAATGTTTCAAACTAAAATGCTTGCTATCTTAACTTGTTTTTTCTATCACCATTCTTTCTCTAACACTGATGTGAAACTGATTGAGTTGCAAGTGAAACAGATTAATTCAAATGAATTCTTTGCAACATAAATCAATCAATTTCTATCATCAAACTGATATAAAGCAAATTACAAGGGCTCACAAAATAATTCGAAGGATTTTCTTTTCAAACTTATGATTCATTCACCAGGAACCTAACAATCCTGATTCTTATTTGGGTTTCATAAAGCCTAAAATGGGATTGAAAGAATAAAGTAGAAGGCTCCTGATAAACAAAATCAGAGCTTATGGCTTTTATTTATTATTTTTTTCCACTTTAGTGTTTCAGGCTACATGGGAAAGAATAAGATTGGAAGAATGAAGTGTACAGCTCCTGATTAACAGAACCTCCATGCATCCTTATATCATCCTTCTGGTTTCAAGAGCCTAGGGCTTTTATTTATTTATTCTGGCTTGATTGATTCATGCTTGCACCTACATTCTTTAATAGTAGCACCTAATTTCTCCTTCCATCGGTATTTTAATTCTGACCACTTGGAATTTGATATATTAACATGGAAGTGGGTTTTACAAGGTTTAAGTACCTGGACTTCTACCATGAAATAACAATAGCAGTGTCAGGTCCTTTTCGCAATGGGAAAACATGCAACTGCACTCCACCACTGATTAACTAAAGGAATGAAATTTCATATATTTCATTTTATTCCCGAAGAAATTAATATTAATGAAACAGAAATGAACTGGAATGGAAAAAAAAAACCAGGACAAGAATTTCCAGTTTTATTCAATTTCCAGTCATCTAGAAGCACGTCAATAGTGAGCGAGCTGTGGATTAGTGAAATTATACCATTTCAAACATCAAAGGTGAAAAACTCCATGGACAAACTCAATAAGAAGATGAAATCATTATGAAGTTTACCTGATATTTAACACTCAAACCATTGCACCCTTGAAATGCTGCCCCAGGAAAGGATGACAGGATAAATGAATCAATAGCAGAAAACTTCTCTATAGCTAACCACCACTCTGAAAATATTGGCAAAGGTATACCACCTACAGAAACTCAAAAGCAAATCATAATACTTAGAATTGGAGAAAAGAATGGCTACTTTAAGTATGAAGCACCAAGCCACTAGCCACACAGAAATCAATAAATTAACTCAAAAAAGTACAGAGACTTTTGTAGATTTCCCAAAGTGTTTTTTTTTTAAAACTATATTATCAAGATTATAGATAAAGCTTACTTATGCATTGTTAACAAGAAAAATATATGGTGACAACTCATAACCGTCATACTAGAAGAATGTTTGTGTAAGATGGAACGAAACATAATGTGCTAAACGCATAAATGGATTAGAATATATGGTGGTATGTGAAACTCCTAATTACAGAGGAAGAACAAGATGGACTGACAATCAATATGTTCACGGATTATTACCATCTCGAACCAACTGCTCCGATAACTGTTCACCAAAGACCCCATCAGAAATGGGTGTTGAAGATACAAGTGTCTTCACTCTTTCTTCATTTCCAAGCCAGCGTCCAATCAAAATAATCATTTCTTGAGACAAGCTGATCTCCATCACTGATGCATTTTCAGATGTAATGGAGTCAATTCTCCCAATGCAAACTTCAATGTCATCAAGTAAACTTCTTGGATGTGAAGGAATGTCGAAAAGTCTGCTTTGAATGGTTTGGCAAAGGTTTTCCAAATCTACAGAGCTGACTTCGGTAGGCTTAACCTGAGGGCAAAGATGGAGAATTTAAAAATTAGATCCAGTCTCTAGAAGGATTGTAAATGTAAGTTCCTGAATCTTTATTCATTCAAATTAACACCCTCAAAATAAAGATCATTAATCTTTGAGTCATGACATACCTCTAGTTCAAGGTGATTTCCAAATCGTGTTTTCAAATGCTGAGGACTTCCAATGCATCTTAATCGGCCTCCAACCTTCAAAATTAGAACAGGAGAAAAACAAAACCTGTCAATGGTCATTACCAGGTTTTTGAAGCTTGTGAAGCACTGAGTGAATTGGTACCATTATTCCTATTCGGGTGCACAGTGCTTGAGCTTCATTCATGCTGTGGGTAGTAAGAATTACTGCTGTCTTCCCTTGTCTGGTTGACAAACGAGATATGACTTCCCACATGAATCGTTTAGCAATAGGATCCATGCCTAAAATCAGTAATAATTAGTATCTGACACTCATTTGAGCTAAAGAAGAACAATAATGTTGAGTTATCGATGAATCAAAGATAATTTCCTACTGAGAACAACATTATTTCCCCAAGGCTGGTTCTAGAGGACACTTTGAAAACAATGAAAAAAGAAGATAAATTCTAGATCTAGTGCAAATATGAGTGCAAGATGAAAAATCTCAGTTTCCACCAAGAGAACTCTTTGAATTTTAAAAAATGGCTTGAATATTGCACAGAAAGGCAATTCAGAAAAGGTTTCGGGGTCAAAATATGTAAACTACATTTTCTTAGAAAGGAGCCAGTGCAACACATACTTGGGTCTGCTGGTCTCGGTATTAGATTTAAATATGTTTTGTTTTCTGTCAGAGCTCCTATAAACATTGCAAAATTGTACATGAAGAAAATGCTTCCAGATAATAGAAAGTAAGATGAGCCATTGCATTAGTATAAAATTGATGAAAGCTCTGTAATATCACTATTAACACAACAACTCAAGTCTTGAAACAAAAGAAAAATCACAAAATTGATCCAGATACCAGAATCCCAAATGCACACAACATATGGTGCACATTGAATTCAACTAGAGTTTGCACTGGTTAGATATGAAAACATCGATGAAATCTAAAACTGGGATAGAGGTGGGGGTTTAAGAAAGAAAATTACACTGCAAACTCAAAGCTTCATTCTCTACTTAGCAGAAGTGAATATATATGGATGGTGAAGTGTAAACGAAAGGTCAGCTGTCTAAGCAAGTGATGATTACAATGATTTCTGTATCATTATTTTTCAAGAATGTATTAATGGGAAAAAAACCAGCACCCCCTCCCCCGGGTGGAAATTTTCAATGCAAGGGATTGGTGCGCTTACCTGTCGATGGCTCATCAAGAATTACAATAGGTGGATCTCCAATCATTGCAATTGCAACAGACAATTTGCGTTTGTTTCCCCCACTAAGAGTGAAAGATGGTTTGTTGGCATGCTTCAGCAAGTCAAACTCCAACAACTTTTCCATTACAACCTGCCCACACGATTAAATGACTTGCAATGTCAGTTGGTGAGATTTTTTTCATGTAACTTTTTTGTATGTACAGACTTTTGCTTTATACAGTAGTAAACTAGACATGAATCCTTGCAAATCAAGTTGGAGCACTTATTCACCCTGTAAACTCTAGTTATAGCATTTGGAAATCATGAATAAACCACCAGCTTAGGTTTACAGTACTCTTAAACTTGGAGTAATATACATACATCGTCAATTCTGTAATCTGCAACTCCTTTTATTCTTGCATAAAGCTCGAGATGCTCTTGGACAGTTAAAAATTCCAATAGAGCATCAAATTGGGGACAATACCCAATCTGCAAATGATTGGTACAACATTGGCAAGTTAGATAAATCTCAACCATATATCATCCAACAAGAATCTAACTTCTATCAAGAAAAGGAATAGAAACAGAGAAGTTGAGGCATACATGCCGACGGGCAGCCTTGGGATCTGAACGCGTGTCTTTACCAAAAATGAAAGCACTTCCATCAGTTGGAGATTCCTCACCTGCAACAATTTGAAAAGGAAAAAAATTAATGAAGCATCAATTTAATGATTCTGTAAGAAAGGAGCCTCGTTGAATAAATTAAAGAAACACATTTACAACTAGTCACAGATATCTATCGAAGACATCAGATTATATTATACAAAGAATAATGGAATATACCAGTTAACATTGACAATGTAGTCGTCTTCCCAGCTCCATTTGTTCCTAAAAAGCCAAAACATTCTCCTGCTTGAACTGAGAAAGTCAAAGAACGCACAGCAACTTTTGTACGATGTTTTTCTCCAGGATATACCTAAAACAGGGAAGAGAAATTGCTATAATACAGTAGTAGATTGTTGCAGTATCAGTATACATGAAACAACTGTTATAGAAAACAAATAGGAAATACCTTCCTAAGGTTACGCAAGTAGATGATAGCATTGTCAATGGAACCTGCAAGTACCCTATTTCTTTCTGTTTGCACATCTATGTCTTCATCAAAGTTGAGATCAACAGTTTCTGATGGAGATTTTAGAAGTGGTTCTAAATCATGAGTGTCATGCTGGAGATTCATGATGCTCCTCCAATACTGCTTAATTCCTACTGGAGTCAATTTGTGAAAAGGCAACAGTTCCCACCCAAGTGTGAGAAGAAAGTAACCGATGCTCTGTCACAAGTGAGAGAACTGAATCAGCCCTAGTTCAACAGGAATGTAGGTGTGGATAATAATTATTTTTTTCATTCCCCTTCAATGTCACAAGCTAAGCTTCTCATTATTAGAGAAAAAAGGTTTTTAATGAGCACATCTCACTACCACCAAAAACTTGCCAGGATGTAACTTTAAAGTTAAAAACATTATAGCAGAAGAGGGGGGTATTAAAAAGTTAACCTCAAAGCCGAGATAACAAAGGGAAGCACCAGTTACATTCCAGTCAAAAACTGCATTACTAGATTTATCTTTCATCCCTTGTCTTAGAAGAGCCAGTGAAGCTAGTCCATCAGCAAAGCAAAATCCTGGTGATAATCTGAAGAAGTTCTGATAAAGCACATAAAAATGTCAGGGAAATGACTTTCAGCTATGCAGCACTTGCAGAAGAATTCTCTAATTTTATGCAATGCACTATGTTTTTCCAGTTTGGTGTGGTGAGATGGGTGGAAGTGCAAAGTTTTCAAAAATCTCTCTTTTCTGATGCAACTATTGCAGGATGGATAGGTTTATGCTCAAGGATGTGAAGGATGAAGAGTTCCACATCCTATTCATTTACTCAAACCATCCTGTCTCCCTCAACACCCCAAAATAACATGACATAAATAAAGGTCCTAAAAGGCTTAAAGCAGTAGAACATTGTGATAGCTTAAATGAAGTTTGGATATGCTTGATTCTTATAGTTCAAGTTTCTGAATGGAACAAAACCCTTTCTGCCTCTTGTAATGCCCGCTTAGATGTCTTGACATATGATTGGTTTGAAATGCAATGTATGGTCAATACAAAAGCATCTGACACTGGAGAAAGGAATCAACCTTAAGCAAATTATTTGCACTTGCTGTTGTTTGTATAAGGCCCATGATAAATGAGATAACCATGAGAATCAACCCAGTGAAAAAGTGGACCAACAGAACCACATTCTGCATGTACAGTAAAAACATCAACATTCACTGTGGAGCGAAATTAATGGCATGGAAGTCAGGAAAACTGAATCAGGGAGTGACAGAGCACTACCTGAGCCATAGAGTGTTCAGAAAAGCAGAAGGTAAGGCAATATGTTGAAGACGCAATTGCTAGTCCATACTCTAAGAACATGAGGCACGTTGGCAAGAAGCAATCCTTTCCAATAAACTGATCCAGACCTACAGACCCAAATTAATATTGTCAGCAAGTAATATTGACCGTAATATATGACTGTAAAAAAAAGTGAAAATTTGAGGCAGTCATGGCTGGATGGTGTTTCATCCAGAGCCAATTCAGTAACAAACATAACCAAAGAAACTTTTCTCCTAGTTTGCCATAGTTATGCAGAAAAGTATTCACAAGGGTTATAAACAACAGCATTCA
>Ga0307517_10011590_pt1 | contig 12205 bp, 6 predicted proteins | sample 23_EM_MG_FD_194515 | JGI IMG/M metagenome (GOLD analysis project Ga0307517, IMG submission 194515) | Populus trichocarpa ectomycorrhiza microbial communities from riparian zone in the Pacific Northwest, United States - 23_EM | ecosystem: Host-associated > Plants > Roots > Unclassified | place...
TTAGGAATTGTTCTTTTTATACTTTTTTTTTAAACCGGTTCGGTTTGGTCCGGTTCAATCGGTTTAAGCTTTTTTAAACCGGAACCGAACCAGACTGGGTGGTTTTTTTTAATCGGTTTATTCGGTTTTTTCTATCGGTTCGGTTTTTTCGGTTTAATCGGTTGGTCGGTTTTTTTGAACACCCCTAGTCAAGATGCGCATAAGCTGACCCAAACACTTACGTTAATCTAAAAAAATAAAGCTTATAATTCCAAACAAAAAAAAAAGAGGAAATTTCCAAGAGTCCTTCGGGGAAAAACTTTTAATTTCTCTTTTCTAAAGCATAACCATAATAATTGAAGCTTTCTTTCTTTCTTTTTTGATTGAGACATGAATGACCTTTTAAAACTAATGATTAACTTTTTATTTATGTTTGATTAATTTGGTTGTCTGACCAGTTTGCGTGTATCTCGACTAATTTCACGGGTCCTGAGTTAACGATCATATAAATCTACAGTGGCCCTAAAAAGACTCAAACTTATAACTATTAAGTAGGAAATTCAAGACCTGATCAGTTGGCTATCCTGATGATTAATTTTGTACACTATGTTTCTATCACCACAAAAACCCTCCCTTCACCTGATTTGAAAAAAAAAAAAATACGAACTAATTTACTTCAAAGCCATAAAAGATTAAATGAACAAACATGAAGAAATACAGAAGCAGAGCCATCCATCCAACCAAAAAGCACTCGACAAAAATGAAATATTGATAGAGAAAATTAAAAACATAAAAGCAAACAAACACTCAGCACAAACCAAGCCTGGAAGCCATCAAACATGTAATAAAAAAAACATATCTCCATCATGTTATCTGTTGAACATTTAACCTGCAACAGTGAACCCGTCCAAATCATTAGTTAACCTAACAACTTATTACAACAAGTTTGTTGTAAGACATAAGAGAGAACAATGAAATTAAAGAAGGGGGAAAGACAAATATCGAAAGTAATTGAGAAAATGAGAAATCATTCTCCATCATTTAGCAAAAACTCTCGAGCTTGGTCACTGAAAACACACAAGAAAACTAAAATAACTATCGTAAATTTCTCTACCCGTGAAGAGCAATTGATTAATTAATTAACCTCCCATCCAAGTTCATATATATATAAAAAAAACATTCCAATTCAATCATTTCAGATTTTGAAAAATCCATTAAAACGATGCTGTTGTTGCTCTTACAAGCAGCATTTCCTTTTAGTTTGTTGTTTAATTTATCATTTCACGTTGTTGCTCGGCTCTGTAGCAACTTTGTCATGCTCTAAATAAATAAATGTAATGTTTAATTTGTTGGAAACCATCTTACAGTTTTTATTTATTTATTTATTTATGGAATACGAGAATCTTATTAATCAAACTGGTTTAGCCAATAAGAGGCTAAACAGGAGAGGAAAAATAACAAAACGAAAATTATAGCTAAAATTTACAAAACGAAACATGAAAAGGGTAAACTTAACTGGCTTTTCTGTGAACTTTTATACAAATCAACCAAAAATATAAACTCACGAAAATAAAATTATAACCATGTCACCCAACCATCTTACAATTAGAGTTTTTAAACCCGACCCAAAACCCAGATCACGGTTTTTTACCGGATCATCCTGGATCAATTTTATTTTTTTTATAAATAAAAAGATGTTGTTTTTATTAAAAAAAATATAAATAGTTAACTGGTTATAACCGAGTTTTTAAATGGGTCTTGCTAGGTCAATCGGGTCATTGGGTAAACCCGGGTTTTTGACAGGGTCACCCAAGTTCTTTTGTTCCCTTATTTTTTTAAATTCGGCCCAATTCTAGTTCCAAATCAACTAGATAATGAGTCGATCTTCGGAGCCAAGTTTTAAAACTATACTTAAGATTTATTTTAGTCTCTATTTTTTTTAAAAAAAATTAATCCTTCCAACCACCGAGGAGGGGTTGCTTGGAACTAACATTTTGGGGGTGGCGGAAAAGGAGGGTGCTATGTTGAATCAGTTGAAAATAGAGGTGCTTAGTAATTACCACCCCATGGTAGCTTTAGATCCACTTCTCTGACAGGATTTGTTTATGACAATGCAATCCAATCAACTAAAGTGGATGCTTAAGGACTAATTAATTAAGGAACAAAGAGATTAGCAGCTTGCTACAAGACAAAACAGTTTTTACCACATCCAGTAAATGAACAGAAATTTAACTAATCGCATGTATTTGTGATAATCATCAACAGCAATTAAAAAGGGAAATAACCAGTCGAAGAGTAAAAAATTTAGTACGGGTAAAAAAAAATGAGAGAAAAAAGAAAGAATCACAAAGTATATATACTCTTGATTCTTTATGTATTTAATACTTTATAGATTCGATTAATATATTCTTGATTTTTTACTAATTTAATAACTAAAATCGAGATTTTAGTACTTTTTCATTCCTCTTTTAGGAGTTTTAATACTTTTAATATATTTTTTTAAAAGCTAATTATTACCATTTGTGTTAATTATTTATTAATTAACGACTAAACCATGAATCTTAATACTTGTTTCTAGTTGTTGTATTATCTTTTCTTTTTCCACGTAAATCTAATTATTATTAATTAGTTGTATTTCCTTTTATATATATGATTAGCCAACATTACTTTTCCACATACCTTACCTGTAATTTCCTGAATTTTTCCTTATTCTCTCTCAATATGTAAAATTCTTTCCTTTTCCTTTTAATATATTTTGCATTTCTTTTCCATATAGGAATAATTATTACTTGTTGTTGTATTACTTATTTTAATTAGAAATTATCAAACTTCATAAAATTATTCAACTTTCGAGAATAAAAAAATTAATTTAATTCATTATATATTTGAATTTATTTATTTTATTAAAATTAAAATAATTTTATAAATTATTAACTTAAAATAGTTAATATATAATTAAATAGTACACTTGTGAGAGCTAGTAATTGCTATTATTTGCCTACTCATCGTTATTATTTTGTTTTTTTCTACTAACAAACACAATCTCTTCATTTGTTCAGGTCAGTGTTAAGGAAACGTACATGTTTAAGAGATCATCCCTAAATTTTATTATTTGTATAAAAGAAAATTTTATTATGTTTTGAAACTAAATTATTATTTGGAAATTTTTGATGAACACATACAAATTGGAATTATTACTAATAAATGGTAATAATTGACAGCAATGAAGGATGGTTTTTTTGGTAGTTAATTCATAAGGGAAACCGGCGTTGAGTGGTGTGAATTTACTGCCGGTGTTGTTTGCTTGATAACTTTTTATGATGATCATCGTGTGTGTGTACCTCAAGCCTCTAACCTCCAATAGCTTTCTTCCATATCTGTTCCCGTTTTAATATTCTCTTTCGTTCCCACTTGTTTCATGTCCTCTGCGATCAGTCCCTTTCTCTCTCTGTCTCTCTCATTATTCCCTTCACTATATATTTGATTCTCTCACATACAATTCATTACTTGTCAATTGAGGATTCAATTTCAATTTCTGGGTATCACTTAATTTTCCTCAATTGTTTTCTTGATATCCTCTCCTCTATTTTAAAGTTTTAAAGGTCTTTGTTGTCTTTGGTTTCTTGATGGTTTGAGGAGATGGGTGTTTTCGTTGACCCGTCAAGAGGTTAAAATTTTATTGAAATTCGTGGTGGTGGTGGTGGCGGCCAAAAGAAAAGGAGAGAGAAAACATGAGGGATTTTGCTGGGGCTCCAGGGACTTTGACTGGACTTGCTTTGAGGCTTTCGCAGTGTGTTTTCGCAGCTGGCTCCATTGCTGCCATGACCACCACCACTAACTTCTTCAATTCCACTTCTTTCTGGTATTATATTATTCGCTCTTTCCTGCCCTATTCATATACTATTCTCTAAATTTAATTTTGAGCTGGTATTTGAGTTCTTTTCATTACATATAGGCTTTACTTAATTAGGATTGGAATTTACCATTTCAAAATTGAAATATTTCTAGACAATAAATAATTACATTAGAAGAACTTGATGATGCATTAACTTGACTCTCTTAATGATCTTTTTGTTGCTTATTGCCTGCAAGAAACTCATAACATTACCTCCTTTTTCGTAAGAAATTTAGATTTATATATATATAGTAATACTAGCTATCAATTGGATATCAAACTGGCATCGAGTTCACAGCTACTCTGTTATGAATGGCTTCTGCTGGAGAGATAACCTCATTTTTTTTTTTCTTTTTTTTTTTGTTGAAAAGAGAGATAACCTCTTTACTTGTTTACCATCAACAAAATGAATGAATTGAATGCTCTATACAAGTAAAAAAGTCTCAAAACTTCGTTTGAAAATTCCGTGCTGGTGATGTGCTTTCCCTATAGAATAGTTCACTAAATCTATCATTGCCTCGGGAAATTGCTGAATCATTGAAACATGCCCAAGCTATATGATAATTTGCATTCTTGTTACTGGTGCTGTCTTTCTATAACCTTGTCACCTGTTGATGCTATTTTTTAAGTTCCCACAATAATTTGTCTCCAAGTATGTTCTACCAGTTGTTCAACCATATTTAGACCAATCTGTTGTGGTAATAATGAGCCTTAAGCCATGTATTATTATTTCTTAACTCTGTTGACTGTATTAACAGCATCTTTTGAGAGGAAAACGGTTAAACAGTATATTATGTATTTTTGGTTTGATATACTGATCATCACACAGTCGCAAAGTGCCTAAGTCATTGCCAATTACAAACGTTTTTTCCTTGTTCATGCAGCTACCTCATTGCTTCGATGGGTTTGCAAATCATCTGGAGCTTTGGACTAACACTATTGGATGCATATGCCTTGGTGAGAAAGAGGACCCTCCACAACACTGTCTTGCTCAGCCTTTTTGTCGTTGGAGACTGGGTTGTTCTCAACGGAACCTTTTAATTATTCTTGACTTGTATCACTAAATCCAAACTAGCTCTGTCTTCCTATGATTGTCATTTGACAGTGCCAATTTTTTTATATTTTGTATACAGGTGACCGCAATATTGTCTCTTGCAGCCGCTTCAGCTTCAGCAGGCATCACAGTGCTCTACTTTCATGACTTGGGGAGTTGTGGTTTTGTGAGGGAATGCCAGAAATACCAAATGTCAGTTGCCTTAGCCTTTTTTAGCTGGATAACAACTGCAATTTCATCTCTAATCATGCTTTGGCTATTCGCTGCAGGTTAGACAGTAGTGTATATTCATGACACTAAAAGCCATCTGTCTCGTAGAAATTTTGATCTTCTTAACAGTGTCAATACAAAAGAAAACAAGAAGAATATCATAATGATTTTCAAAACTTACTTTGATTTGCTTTATCAAGTGAAATCGCCACGCTGTGCTGCTCAAAAGATTTTGAGAGAGTCAGGGTGCCTGTTAAAAGCAACGCCTTAATGACAACAAAGAACTTTCTCCCCGTCTGTCTGCTCTCTCCTTCTCTATGACTTGGACTCCTGGCCTAGTTCACCTTTGAACAAAAAAAAAAAAAAAATCTAACAGAGAGAAAATTTCAATCGCCAAATCCCACCAAACTCCTTTTCATTTTTATAACTACCTGGTTGGAATCATGGGCAACCAGGTTTCTTTTGCTGTATTTTAATTCGTTGTGTGCAAGTGATTTTTGCCTTAAAACAAGTGCTACTGCATGGTTTTGTTATTCATAACTGAGAAAACTCCATAACGTGTTATGTATATAAAATACAAGAAGAAAACATATGGAATACAATTTCTTATTAAATAATCATACAGCCAGGAAATGCCGATTTCGACGTCGGAACACTGAGCAGCTAAACTCTTTGCAATATGCAAGACAAGACAAACTAGGCAAGACACTGGTTTAATATTTATGCAGAGATGGGAACCCATTCCAGCTGACTCACCAGTCATCACTAAACATACTATTCCCAAAATTCTCAGAATGGTGACACAAATAAATCGCTCTCTCTAAAAGTTTGTGGTGTTGAGTGGCATAACAAGGACAGCTGCGTTGTGCCATACATGGATGACATACTTTTTTATCATAATATAAATATCATACTAACTCATGCACGTATAAATACAATAAATTTTGCGGGACAAATGGACTCTTTCCATTTGAAAGCACCCCAGATGAGAAATAAATATGAAATTGAACTTGAATTTTGGACGTGCTCATACTATCATTATTTTATACTTAATTTTTTTTAATTATTTATTCAACAAAACTCTAATATCTTATCAAATAATCAATTCAATTCAAGGATTTAAACTCTTAAATGTATTTTAATATATAATTTATATTATTCTTAAACATATTCATTTCTTAACACCCCCCACTTCAATTAAGTTTATGAGAATTTCTACGGTTAATGGAGCTGGGGGTTTATAGAAACTCTGGTATTTCCTTGCAAACCCTCTCACTCCCTAGTCCCTACCCTTCCTCTTATCAAAATATTTGCCAAACAAAGTTTGGGGGTTGAGCCCCACCTTTCCCCGTCAAACCCCTCAAAACAAATATAGTTTTAGTGCAAGACCACACCCCTCGATGTGTGCTGAAGCCACCCTTCTAGTTTTTCTATATTATCTTCACAAATTCTTTCCCCATCTCCACCTCTAGTTAGAAGTTCCAATTCCGAATCAGGTTGAGGGAAGTTCATGTTAATTTATTAACGCTCAATCTTCTTTTAATAATCAAACAAAACCGAAGAGAAAAAGGAGATTTTTTTCAAAATAGATTGCATTGACATGTGCTTATTGGAAATCAGAAATCATACGACTACTAAAAACTGTTGGATTCATCTTGTTATCTATAAAAGTAAAACAGTGAGAACTGTCCTGCAAATTGAGCATGCCAGTTGCTTGCCTTGTCTTTTTCACTAACTTAACACTCAGTTTTGATGGGCCTGTTCATTTGAACTCTGCTCGGAAGGAGAAAGGCCCTCCAACTTTTCAGAACTGTTTCCGTTACAAGTCTACCTCACCAAAAACATATCTTACCGATCAGGAAACAAAGATGAGCGAGGAAACAATCAAATTATCTTGAAATTTGAGAAACAGTGACCAGCCTAACGTTTGGCAAATGATGGCCATGCATGGTTGACACGCACTAACAGGTTACCAAAACCACTTTGTTTTTTTCTCACATTTGGTGCTTGTGTTTCAGACATATGGCACCAACTATTTTCCCATAAATGTATAGGTTTTTGTCTAGTTTTCACTCCGTTTCGTCATTCTACTCAAGGTAGCACTCTTGATTCTTTTCTTGGTATGCTAATTTCCAACCTCTTCACCTTTTTGCAACTGTCTTCATAACATTTTTGGTTTTTGTTTTTATATCCATAAATATATAGGAGTTGTCAAAGTGGTGAGTCCTGCAGTAGAGCTGTTGTTGAACGTCTATAAGGAGCATCATCCTCCACTCTTAAATCATGCAATGCTGTGAGTTCAATTAATGCCGGAATTCGGACTTTTTTTCTCCAAGGGAGCCGAAGCAGGGGCGGACCTACATTATGCTTTGAAGCAGCTTGACACCCAAAGTTTTAAAATATTTTAATTTTAGTCCTTAGTTTTTTCATAATAATTATGCATTCAGCCCCTCCAAAAATAAGATATATATCAAATTAAGAGACTGAAAAAAAGGAGTGTTCATAGCTGAGACCCTTGAGGCATTCAAATCTCCCATTTCAAAATTAAGAAAGAGGAACAAAAGAAAAAAATTACAGTGGCTTTAACCATTACTATAAGAAAATATAACATATATCCTTGTTGGGATTTCAACTTATGACTTAAACGAATGAGTTGAGTGGTTTTTAACATGGTACCAAACCAAATGATCAAGAGTTAGTCCTTGAGATTTTCATTTTATAACTAAATTGAATTTCAACACCTGAAAATGAGGGCTATAGAGGACCAGATTTGGTTTGATCACCCAATGGGTTTCTAATTATGTGTACCAACACAACTACAATGCAAAGTAATTCGGCATGGATACACCTATGGTTATGATGTTAAAGTGGAATGTAGATGGTTATTCAAATTACAAGCTAGGACCCTCTAGAATTGATGGAATTTTAAGAGATCATGCTTGAGGTAAACCTCTCCAACTTTTGTTGCGGCAATGGTCAACACCATCGCTGCTTTGACATTCGTAATTGCAATTGCACTCGGTAAGTCGCAATATTAATTATCATTTAGAAAACTGAAAGCACGTAAATATAATCACTCTTGTAAGAAATTCAGCTAATTACTAAACTTAATTTAAGCAGATTGCAGGCAAGATCTTCGAAATCCTCGTGGGATAGTACTTGGGACTTTGATTTCCTTGGCTGGGGTAATGACTATGACATTAATTAGGGTTCCTGTCATGAAACATCCATGGCATCCTCTAATCCATATTCAATATATATTTTCCTCTGAACGAATATGGGATGTTTTATCCTTGATATGTAGCTAATTTTTCTTAAAATATAGGCTTTGACTTTGAAAAGGAATCCTGCACAACTTTCGTTGACCACATGGATGAGCTTTGTGGGGGCTGCACAATAGGCCGTCTTCACAGTGATTGTCCAACATAAGAGAGCTGCTTGGACAATCGGATTTGATATCGACTTCTGGTCTATTGTCTATTGCCAAGTACATCAGAGGTGGTCAACAGTGGTTACTTGGAATATTCCTAACAGGGTTCTTACTGTGGGTCATATACGGCAGGGAATAGTGGTCTATGGCTCAATAATCTTCGTTAAACTGGTGCACGGAAGAAAAAGGATCAGTTTTCGTGACCATGTTCAGTCCCCTTTCTACAATTTTGGTGTCCTACGAGTTCCTGAGATGTAGTACATTATTTCTCATAAACCTAACCAGTACATGATGACCAACGTAGTTCTGAAGTTTCAGGTCTTAAAAATAAAATGGGCTAAGGAAAGCAGATTTAAATGAAGTACTGCATCGTATTTTGTGACTGAAAAGTTGACCTAAACGTTTGTGTGGCTTGAACAGCATACTGGGGGCTGCTGTTGTCATCATTGGCTTGTATTTGCTGTTATGGGGCAAAGAGGAAGATCAGCGAAGAACAATCTTAGTTGGCTTATGATGATCAAAAGGAACTTAGGATACAGATAGATAGGTAGTTCAACTGAAAGTAAAGTATCGCCAAGCTGAATTTATTCTCCAAATTATTCCTCTTGTGCAAGGACCGATGTGGTGCATACCCCCTTTCATATCAGAGAGTGTTGTAGTATAAAGAGAGATGCTTCAAGTGGAGGAACATGCTGGAAAAAAAAAATTGACCGCTCAGAAATTTCATACATTCTTTTAAGATTTAAACGCAATGCACATTGAAAAAGAAATGTTACTGTATACGTGCTCTCTATGGACCTCTCCTTCAGATATAACAGAGGATCTGATAATAATATTGACAATATTCCCATGTTAAGATATGCTTAGCTTCTCCCCGCCTTTATGGACAAAAAATCAACTTGGATAATGAGCCTCATAGAGTCGAGATCACACCTCCACATTAATTCCAACGCATAACAACAGAATCGTCAATGGAAGTTCCAAACTATAAAATAAATCAGTGTGCAAGTCGAGCTCCCAACAGAAAGCTCTCAATACCAATTCATTAATAGAAAGGCCTGTACAAAAAAATAGTAATAATAAAGTGCAATATATAACAAACCACTGTATCTTCCATGTTGATCATTTTCAAACATGTCAAATGCATCTCGAATTTTTAAGGCAGGAGTAATTTATGAAATCAAGATCTGGGACTCCAAGAAAGCTACTGAAATGTTACTGGAAAAATCCAAATGCTATCACACAATCACAGAGAGTAGAGATAAAATGATTTACTGGAGAAAATACTTGCAATCTAGCTACCTACCAAGCAATCTCCAGCACTAAACTTGCCAATAATTGAATTGTCAAAATCAGCTAAAGTGCAAAGCAAGTTATATTTACATTTTAAGAAAATTCTAGAAAATAGCATCTGAAAGTTATCAGGATTTTGACGAATAAAAAAGAATCATGCAGCAGGTGGCCTGAGCTCATGATCACGTGATGTATCACAAGCAGTTGGGGGTAAATAATGCCACATTGGCATCAGACCATAACCGGGAAAGACTGGTATCTTGTTGGCTGCAGCATGATAGGCTGCTGGATAGGTTGGCATGAACCCAGAAGTGGGAAGAGCCAAAGTTTTTAACTGTTGCTCCATCTTTTCTTTATCTGCCTTAAGCATCAGTTTTTCTTCACGGAGTTCAGTCTTTTCAGCCTGTTGCAGGAGCAGAAAATTAGAAAGCCCATTCTCAGAAAGCTGATAGGAAAATAAAATTCAGGTGTAATTTGAAGAAGATTCAAATGCATCAATCACCTTAAATATAAATTCAACTTAAAAACCAAGAATACAGGGACCAGGCATTAAGAATAAACAACTATAGTTAGTGGATGCCTCTTTTGGCAAGCTCTTCCTTTGTTAATAGATATATAATGATTAGTCATAGAGATAACATGGAAGCAGGAAATAAATATATCTCAATTACTAGGAATTAAAAGAATCAAAGAGGAAATTCAGCAAATAATACTGGGAATTAATAATATAAAAGTCCAAGATCATTCAGATTGGTGAACTATATTAGGATATTCGAATAAAGGGATCATATTCCCATGCAGCGCAGAAACTGCAGAAAGAATAACAGTTGTTGTAGTTAAATGTGTGTTGGAAATGACTACCTTCAGACTTCTGATTTCTTCTAGAAGTTTTTCATTAGTTTCTTTGAGCTCCTGAGCCTCATTTTTTAGCTGGTTCAGAACTCTAATAGCATCATCTAGTATGGCAGGTTTGTCAGTTTTGGCTGGTCTTCCAGGTTCCAAAACAGAGCTCAAATCTTGAAACCTGCAATCATGAGGGAAACTATTCTTCAAAATATTACTTGCTATTATTATCTTCATTCTACATAAGCTAGAAGAATTGTTGTGAAAACTCTGATGATAGCAATACATCAGCTGTATCCAATTCCACAAATTGGAAACATAAGATTCATCTTTCTTCTTCCTATTCAAATTTAAATATTCTGATACTATGCTAGTTTCAAATTTAGTTGCATTTTCTAATATAGTATCTTAAGATGCCAAATTCATAACTAGATAAATTCAAAGCATAGATATATATCTGATTGAAGATGCATGCCTGTCATTCAATCTCTCCCTCCGCAACTTCTCGCGGCAAGCTTTGGTCCCTGCTCTGCTACATAAATCACTTCGTTCCCTATATAACATTGGCATAATTGTGCTACATAAATCACTTCGTTCCCTATATAACATTGGCATAATTGTGCTTTAGAAAAAAATGAGTGTGCGCCGCGTGTGTCACAAGGAGGAAAAGAATAAGTAAAGCTAGGTGAACGCATTCTAATCACAAAACTACAGGCTTCACAAGGTTAAGAAGAAAAGGTTTGAGCAACCACAAATTGATATAAGCAAAAGTAAACCAGTGCCAAATTGTCCACGCATCTTATTTTTTACACTTTTCAAATCTCAAAGCCTGAATCAGTTAGAAGTCAATTTTTAAAAAGATTTTTGCTGTAGATAATTAAGTTACAAGGCATATCGGATTTTACAAAAAGGGGATCATCATAGACACGAGAACAGTCTATTTACATTATTGAGATAGTTTAAGGAACTCCCTCAATGATATCAATGCGGCAGTCCAAGAAGAAAAAAAGAAGAAGCGCCAACTGTGTTCATTTCATTAGCTGAACTTGTCTAGCTATAACAGTTGCTTGTATGTCACATAAAAGGAGTATCTATTCAAGATGAGTTTGTTAAGCATAAATCAGTAAATAGTGAAACACATAAAGATGCTCTATGAACGATTCAAAAGCATTGCATTCAATTTCAAAGTTTTCAGCTTCGACAAACAAAACAATACCAAGTATGTTTGAAAATTCAAAAAAGCAAGAAAAAGAATACCTCTTCCGCGAGCATTCTTTGACTTGTGTAACAACACCAACACTAGATGAAAAATCAATATCCACAACACCACCACTGCTGCAAATACTGTAATAATAATAATAATAATAATAATAACAACAACAACAATACTAAAACCCAATAAAGTATCATCAGACGGCAGCTAATCATAAAATTCAAGCTACTACAGATCTCCTTTCTATAAAATTTTATACCTTAACTGCAAAATTCAAAAGAAATTATT
>Ga0307517_10011591_pt1 | contig 12204 bp, 18 predicted proteins | sample 23_EM_MG_FD_194515 | JGI IMG/M metagenome (GOLD analysis project Ga0307517, IMG submission 194515) | Populus trichocarpa ectomycorrhiza microbial communities from riparian zone in the Pacific Northwest, United States - 23_EM | ecosystem: Host-associated > Plants > Roots > Unclassified | place...
CGTCCGACGCGACGAAAGTTAGCCGAGCCGGAATGTCGTGACCCGTGACGTGACAGACATCTATTATCCTTTCCGCATAACGTCCAACACCAAGGTTATCGCAGCGTGCCCCAGTTAATCTCCCGAGTACGGTCGACCCACGATGTCACAGAGGTCAGACAAACCCGACGAAGCAAAGATTAACGAATACATAGAGAGGTTCGTCACAACCCACCATCTACTCTCGCCACTTTCATGTTTAACATGAAGGCCGCGTTCCACAGGATCCACTATTCCGATCGATACTCTGACGACCAGTACGAGTATCGACATGTGATCCTCCCAAAACCTCTCTTCAAACTTATTCCCAAGAGTTACTTCAGTGACGATGACTCCGGCACCCTTCGGCTCCTCGCGGACAACGAATGGCGGGGAATCGGTATCCAGCAGAGCCTTGGTTGGGTTCATTACGAGATTCATGGTATGTCTTGCAGTCAGATAAACCGGAGGCGAGCATACCGACCCTGCGATAGCACCGGAACCACACGTTCTTCTTTTCAGGAGGCCCAAGGACTACGATCAGCAACAATATCTCCAGCAACAAATGCAAACGCAGGCTAATGGCAAACCAGTTGCTGGGAAGAATGGTAGGAAGAAATGACGGTTGAACGTACTCCCCCTATAAACACATCTGAGCCTTCTGGGGTACCGGTCCTTCGTGTACTTTGCTGTCGGTGCAGCTCCACCTTGCTATCATTCCCACTTATTTTACCCACTGACGCGGTAGACAGCGTTGCGAGCTAGTTCTTGTTGTAATTTTGCTATACGAACCACGTTTCACCCGACTTCGTGTCTCGGAGGATAGTCTATATTTGGTAAAACAATAAGCACGAATACAGAGAAAGACTAAATTCTAGATACGGGTAAGTCACCCCAGTCGACCAGTGGAAAAGCCGCCTCGCCAACTTGTAGAGAATCCCTGAATTTCTTGGGATCCTCGATAGTAACGTATCCGGCCGGCAAAACACCATGTCTATCACTATCGTCGGGATATTCTTCTGCCAGCGCGGCAAGTTCGTTCTCAACAATAGTAGCGGCGGCTTGGTTGCGGGTGATCTCTTTCAGGACTTCCAGAGTGCCAGTGATAGTAGTAGTTTCCGGAAGCCTCTCCATCCAGTCGATAGGCAACGTGACCCCGTGCTTCTCAAGCGCAGCATCCACCTCCAAGAGTGCCATCGACGAAAGTTTCTTGGGTCGGGGTTTGCGAGAGACACAATGGACAGAGAGCTTGGCCCTCTGGGAGGATGATTGATGTACGCTCGATAAGAAAAGTGACAGCATTTCTTCTTTCGTGACATCCTTCAGCGTATCGGCGTCGTTGTCCCCTGAGAACGGATGTTAGCGATTGGGGCCAAAACGATGAGGTCAGAATACACACGTCGGTGGAAATCAAGGTCCCCTGACTCGATGTGAGTCCAGTATCTTGTCGTCTCTTCCGCCAGGTTCTTTATACCTTCCCTCCACTTCCTTTCGAGCCCAGTCTTCTGCTCCAAGAATTCGCTCTCAGGCATGTTCTCCAACTTGGACTTGATGAAATCCAAGAAAGCCTCGACGCGTTCCTCGAGATACGTGGGATGCCGTTCGCTTTGAACCAGGATTCTGATGCCGAAATACGCATCCCCGGGCAATGCCCACTGCGAACAAGTAACGATATACCCCAGTTGTTCTTGGGTACGGAGTACATTGAAAGCTGGCTCAGTGAGAATCTGCACAAGCAAAGAGCCAACGACCCGAAGGCGCGAGTCATTACGGGAGCCAAGATGCACGTAGTATGTCAAACTGGAATTGGGCTCGTTGGGATTTGGAACCGGTATCGTCCAGATATAATTCGACCCTGGATCCCCATGAGCGAATTTAATCTGAAATAGATTCTACACCGGGGACCTACCAGGAGGAAGAATGCGCGGACGATCTGCCAGCCCTGAAGGTTTTGTCGGTACAGGATCAAGAAGTTTCTCAACAGCTTCAGCGAGACTTGTTGCCTCCTATTTCAAGGCAGGTGGGTAAGTTGCGAGGCGGTGCGGATTAATCCAGTCTACTCACCTCCTTGTACATATTGCCAACAACCAGAATCTTCAGGTTGATATCCGAGAGGAATTTCTTGGCATGGGTTTGTAGATCTTCTCCCGTAATAGCTATACACGAGTTGCAGTGTTAATGATGCCCGGGAAAGTGACGTTCGACGACTTACAAGCAATTTCCGGGAGTTTCTCGTTCAAAAGCCAGAGGTTCTCGTATAGGGGATACTTTCCATAATACTCCGAGATCTGATACGTCTGGCCTAAGAAGAAGTTCTCCCAATTCCGTTTGAGCTGTTCGAGAAGCGTCGTCATTCACGGCCCGGACAGTCCCATGCGAACACGTACCTGTTCCTTCATAATTTTCAGTCGGTCTGGGTTGACCTTTAGGCCCTTAATCCTCTCAAATATGTGACGCAAGAGGACCGGCAGCTTGTCGTTATACCCTGCGATGATAAGGTACGTCCCGAACGAATGAGATGCATAGTTGTACGAAAGTCCCGCAAGATCGGCGTCGTAAGAGAACTCAGTCAGTGAGTCACCAACGAGGTCGGCGAAGAGCCTGAATATCACGTTGAGGCAGACGAAGCGGAAATTGTACAAAACGGATATACCTTGTCATGACTGATGCCTTTGGTGAAGCATTTGCATGTGGGCTGGACATTCGTCAGATTCATGATAAACACCGCGTGGTTTTGCGCAAACTTACCTGCGCATTTCTATACAAACTTGTGCTTTTGGCACCCAGTACTGATCGTCTTTCTTATACCACAGCTGTGAGAGTGGGTTTTCGCGGACAAGGTGAGGGCGCTTTGCGGGCTGCGTGACGTTCAGTTTATCGACGCCCAGGTTCTCTGGGAGGAATTCATTCTTCCCAGGAAGATACAATTCCGGTATATCGTTAGGCTCCCGAGCCTAAAAGAGTTCACTTGGTGTTGCACTATGTTTTTAAGTGGTTCTCACCTTGGAGACGAAGTCTTCGCTGAACCTTTCCACCATATACTTAGTTCCGTACCAAGGTTCCGATTCCCAGTTCAGAGGTTTGCCTTCAGCTCCAAACACGCGTTGGAACTCGTCAGGTCGAGCCATCACGACCGCTCTCCCCTCGTCGATGGTTAGGGTATTTAAGATATCCCTGACTTCCTTCTCCCCTTCGCCGGATGCGTCCCATTCCGACACAAGTTGGGCTGAGCTCAGCACAGCACCACGCTCAACGGGCCACGCCATGTGTTCCGAGATCCAAACAGCATAATCGTCTGGACGCCGTTTCTCGGAAAATCGGAACCTTGTCGCATTTATGATGCTGAGTTCCTTCTGGTACCAAGAGGGAAACTCCGAAGATCGGAGAAGCGATAGGTACTTGTAGACGGCGAGGATGGCATCACGGTAGTTCGCTATAATGGAACATTATACTAGATTCCACCCAGCGGTGACGTGATGAGGAACTTACAGAAACCATCCTTGGTGAGGTGCAAAGTGGCCTTGAACATGGCGAACTCGCGGCCCAGATTCTGAGGCCCGGAGCTCAAGGCAGTTAACCAGCCTTTTTGTTTGAGATAGGAATGCAATGATCCAGGACCCTCGTGGCCAACAAAATGAGACAAGAAATTTGCAGGCTTGTATTTCCACCTTGCAGGCTGGTACGGGAGTGGGAACGACACTTCAATGGCGTGGAAGGACATGATTGTTTGTACAGCCACCATGGTCTGTTACAGAAATGAGTTGTATTCAGGAAAAAGGTATATCCTTGACTTACACCCTTCTCGTTTGGTCCGAACGGGTGATCTGGTATAGCTGGGAGGGGTTCAACCCCACGATTCGGGATATCGGAAAATAACCTTGAGACCATATTGCTGAGTTCATCCAGGGATTCTGGAACATGATTAGTCACAGTGCAGGGTTTGAATTGAGGAAAACTTACCTTTGCCCACGACGCACAACCGCATTCGGTTGGCACTGTATTCCTTTGTCCACCATTCGATGAGCCGTCTACGGGTTTCCCTGCCTACCGGTCCTCCGTCTTCAGCATCACTGTTACTGGATGTCGTCGAGGAAGTGGGGGAAGGAACACGCGAGGAAGTGGCACTCCCGGTCCCGCGAACGGCGTCTCTCGCCGCCTGGGATAAACTTTTCCTGTGACCAGTACCGAATTTTCTCCACGGGTGCCCATCTTTGGTGAGATGCTTATTCAGTTGGAAGATTCGCCACATATCCGATTGGTGGTTCTTCTTGTGTTCCGAGTCCACCGCGTTCAATTCACGCGCGGTACAAGACGGGGAGAAGACCGGGCAGTGGAAGAATGCCGCGAAACGAGCGAGGGCACCTTCAAGGGCCGGAGTCCCAACATTGAAGTAATAGTTGGTATTAGACGTCCCGGTATATGCGTTCGATGATCCGCTGTTCTTCGCGAGAAACTGCAGGTGTTCAGACGGCACACGTACGGAATAGACAAACAGTACAGACCTCAGAGTATTCGTTCTCCCGAGGGAACTTCTCCGTTCCCTACGATAATATTAGCAACGTCCGAGTTCACCCACAAAAACAATATACCATGAACAACAAATGCTCGCAAAAGTGAGCCAAACCCGGCATGTCGGGCTAGTGTCCAGTGAATACACCCCGCGTGGTCCAAAGGTCAACACATAACGCACCGGGTCATACAAGTGTCCGACTGCAACATCCAAGCTTGCGGCAGCCTTATCAGCTTTGACATCGTGAACAAGCATTGCCTGAAGTCCATTTTGGAGGCGAATCAGTCTATAATCTCTCTCATCCCGCTCCGACCGTATGATATCCTTGTTGTAGACGTGGTACTGGGGTGCTTGTTGGTCACCGGGATGGGAGACCCATTGGGACTGGGTTGCATACGGCGCAGACATGACCGCCGGAGTGCGAACGGCGGAGAGCCTGGAGTGACGGAGGATAGCAGAGGAATGAGAGAACCATGACCTGAACATTCGAATGAGGGCAGTCGCGGTCCGGCAATTTGCGTCAGATCGATCATCCCCCTCTGAATAGAACCTCCCCGGACATATACTCTACGAATATATACGGACCGCAACGGATGAATGTGATGTTCTGGCTCTCACGGTCTTTCCGAGTCCAGTTAAGGGTCCTGCCGTGCAATCTTTCAGCTCTGGACCCTATGCTTTTCTCCTTCAAGATGTAGACTTGCAGTTCCCTCGCACACACCCTCTGATTCCGTGCGATGAGGTGCTCATCGAAGGAGCTTTCGTAATAAATCTCGGCGATGACTTCTGGTCTCGTGCTTGGTTAGGCGAGGCGTCAATCATCTCTCAAATACCCAGCTCCCCGCGAAGATAAGTACTTAACGGTGTTGCGGAAAAGCCGCCTATCATGATCATCTATCATATATCAAGGGTGGACCGCATGGGCCCCCATTCGTACAAGTCCCTACAAGTCCCGACGAGGTAGCAACATTAGTAAAACTCCACGGATCGTACTCGCTAGATTTCGGTTGGATACTGATTACATACGACGCCTCTACGCAATTGCAAAGTGGAAGGATTACGATCTTATGGCGTGCGACTGGTGAAATACGGGCGTTGTCCTTCCCAAATCCGATGAGAGAATGGCGACGTCGACTCTGAATCTCCACAGAACATCAGGCTGATAGGTCGGGGTGGTAGCATGTACTTACCAAATAAACACGTGGTCACACGAGAACAGCAGCGACGTCGGTTCACTCCCTTTACACCCAATCCCGAACACACAATTGGTGGACACCCAGAAAATACACCTCGGAACAGTGGCTCAAGGTTCCTATGCAACCGTTCGGTTCACTCTTGTGTAGATGGTACCATCAATCCAAGAATGAGTGAAGCTGAAGACTCGACAACATAGCGCCCCCTAATTTGACCTGCCCGGGCCGAAATCGCGGGAGGACACAGGTTCGGGGGTCACTGCCAAATATCAGACCAGCTGCCACGAGCAATTGTGATACTCAAGTACCTGCCGGAACCGTTATACGGCGGAAGGCTTGCCAGGCCTGGATCCCGCGTTGTGTTTCCGCCCATGACTCCGAGAGATTCCCAGTCTGCGCGATCGTATCCAGGTGGGGGAAGAGATGGATCAGAAAGTACGTCATGATCCCAACAGAGTTTGGAGCGGTCGGGAAAGGGAGTTCATGAACATACAACCAGCGTAGGTTGCATTTCCCCGCTCGTTCGAAGAGGTTTTGTATCGGGACCCGCCCTTCGTCCGCGACGGGTGGTGAGTGGTTGAATATTCGACTTTGTGGGGCATTGAAGTGGACTTCGAGGTCGAGAAGTGACGTACAGTGCTTTGAAAGGAAGAAGAGGCCGTCCATGGTGAACTTCGGAGAAGGGCGTGCGCATCTCGGTCCACCAAGAATTAACGTTTTGAGTTTTGGTAAGGACGAGGCCAGTTGTGCCACATCGGCATCGGCGAGATCGAAAGCACAGGCGTGCACATGGCATGGGGTATGAATTTCCAGGTTGGCGAGGTTGTGGAGAGAAAGAAGGGGTAGCATCGTCGTTCTCGAAATATCCCAGGGTTTACTGGCGTTGATGCGCAAGACACGTAAAGTATCATGCGCGCCAGACGCATGGAGAGCCGAAACCAGTTGGTGGGTGAAATCCGGAGGGGGTACTAAGCCTTCCGCCCAGCTGATGGACAGGTACTTTAACCCGGCTCTCATGCCCTTCAACAGATCGAGCCAATCTAGGCTGTCATCGACCTGGGCATAGAGGCACTTCAACGACGGGAATATGTCCGCAGTCTCGGATAGAACAAAGTTCGACTCTCGGAACGAGATCCCCAGCACTCGGAGGTTCGATAGCCGAGATATGTGGGCTGCGGCGTCATCAGAAATCTTGTGATACGTGATAAGGTCCTGTAAGGGACCTGAAAGACTGAGCAAACAGTTCGACAGCGTTCGTACACTCGCGCCGTCTAAGGGGAAATCCTCGAGGTGGAGGGCTTGAAGGGTTTCCATGGGTAAGAACTCCAGCATGGGTCCAGCTATTGGATCGGGTTCGTTTTCGAAGGTATTCAAGTCGATAAAGAGGAGGGATGGGGACAAAAACAGTTTGATCCATGTGAAATGTTCCCAGTCGATGAAACACGTCAGCCTCTGTAAATTCGGGAGGAAGGATCCGTTCGGGAAGTATAGGTCAAGGAGTTGATAGACCCTCGTGGACAGTCCATCCCAGTGCGGCTCTTCGTTCACCTGTAGGTTGTAGATACGACGCCGATATTTCTCGAAGTGCTTCCACTCGCAACGTGTGGGGATACGTGTAAAGTGCTGGCGGCAATTAGTCGGGTGAACTTCGAACAACAACGCCCGCTTACCAGCTTGCGGCGATTCATTTCCCAGATATCCGAAGGGAGGGTTTTGAGGAGATTGATTAAACTGTCCTGTGTCTCCCACAGAACGTCCAGTGCTGGGTCGGAGATCGTTTTGCAGGTCAGTGCCCAGTCGAGCACGAAACGTTGTGGGGGGTGCCACATGAACATATGCCTCGTGACCTCCCTGACCAACTCATCTATCTGGAAGATATGGTGCATCCTCGGCTGGGCCTTGGTCTCCAACGAAAGTGTTCTCGGTAAGTAAGAGAGCTATGAACGGATCAAACCGAGGCGACACCTGGCGGTCCGTGGGTCCGGCCGTCAGCACACTGAGACTGTCGAGGGTCAATATTTACACGGGAACTGGAACCTCAGAGCGTTTGGAGATAAAATCCATAAGCAGGATTATTTGGCTACTTATACACGTGTCGCGTAGCAATCTGGTTCATTGGGGGTAGACCAGGAAGCAGCGCAAACCGTTCCAAAACCAAAAAAACACCGTCACCCGATATGTGGGCACGTCAACGACTAGCAGGTGGCGGCGGGAGCAATGGGAACGCTCCACCTCCAGTTCCACCTGAACTACTAGATCCGGAACCAAACAGATCTGACACACCCTTCGACTCTGTGTTCTTCGTTTTACCCGGTATGGTGATAGAGAAAGTCTGACCATCCCTCAGCGAGTAATCCTTCTTTGGTCCCGCAGGAAGATGTGGAGAAGGCTGGTCGGTCATAGCCTCTGGAGGGTTCATCCTGGCTCTCCAACGCCTGTACCGTATATGAATTCCAAAGCAGTAACACAGGAGCGGGATCGACGGCGTACTTTGTGTAGTCCTGGAGTGCGACATCTGCGATTACCGGCGGTGAAATCAGACATGCATGATCCCAGCCATCGGATGCATGGACGTACTGAAATCGAAGCTATCCGATCTCTCCAAGAAGCCCATGCCGATGTAGGCTTTCCGACCACCGTCCTCAACCCTGACGACGAAATAGCGTGATGAATCTAGAACACCCTCGACAGATGGTTTGGCAGGGTCATAGGGGGCGCTTGCAAAAACTTTTCTTCCGTCAGCCTAGGACCGGTGACACGCGAGGAGTCAACATACGTTCACCTATGTTGCACGATCAGTTGGCACGGCGTATGTGTTTGGGCTGCGTCGCAGCGTACCGGTATTTGGATCCTCAAACATAAGTGTAACACCAGCGCCCTTCTCAATAATCCTCAATCGCCCCTTCCAGAGGGGATTTCCCAGATCACCCCACTCTTGAGCTCGATGGCCCTCGTTCTTCTTCAGTGGAGGAATCTTGAAGACTAGCTGCCTCTCAGTGTTTGTCAAAGCAACACCAGATTCGGCAGCGAACCTGAAACCTCCCTGCACATGTACAGAATCGACTCGATCTCTTCATCGAAATCCTCCATGGTCGTATGCAGACGGTGAGGTTGATGAGTGTGACGCACCGATCGGTCAGTTACGTGCGCCTCCACCACGAATCTTGAATCCATATCCTCCCTGACTTTGATCTTGACCTTGACCATGTCCGCCAGAAATTTGCCAACCCCGCCTCCTGAGGACCCCGCTACGGTCCCCGCAGAGACCGACCATCCCGTCCCACCAGCTACAGGCGCAGAGGAGGCTGACGCCCCCGCAAATCCCCCACAAGCCCAGCCACAGCCAACACAGATACACACGATCTACAGGGAGGTTTTCCCTATCATTGCCAACAAGGCCATCGACAGAGACTGGGCTGGGTTGGCCATGCTGGCAGAGTTGCACGATCTCCGTGTATGTTCCACATCTCATGCCTCCAACCGTGGGTCCCCTAACCTCATTCCTCGGGATCTACAGACAGAACATGACACCGACGTGTCACGGCTGTTGCTCACAGCTCCGCTCGTACTGTCTTACCTGATCTTGGACGATGTGTATGATTTTAATCCCAGAAACGCTGGGTGTTTGCTGAACCTTTGTGATCAGACCTCCCGCCCGGTTTGCGCTAACACGTCTCCCCTCGCCACTCCTACACCACCCTTTGACGGAAAGTCTCTTTAACCTGTTGGCATCCGCGTCCGAGAGGAATTATCCCCAAGTCTACGCCCGGGCAAGAGCACTCGCGGAAACTCTAAATGCAGATGCTGATCTGAGCGTCTTTGGACCGTCCATGGTCAAATCCTTTATCAGTGAGAACGGCCTTTTCACGCAAAGTTTCGTTGTCGTCTCTTACAGTACCGCCAAAAGCTTCGTTCCGCACTCGAGCATTCAACTTGGCCTCGAAAGCTTATACGAGCCTTTCCGTGTCACTTGCCGAGTCTTATCTGGGTCTTTCCCGTGATGAACTGTTGCCGAGTACGTAGCTGTCATGTTTCCCGGTTGAACCCTCTGATCGTTCTTTGTAGCTGTTACCAGGCTCAAGTGGAAGCACGATCCAGCCACGGACATACTGACTCCCGCTCGCCTACAAAACACGAACATACGACACATCCAAGGAAGCTTCTCCGGTCCTTCTACATTGCTCACATTCGACATTGTCGCAAACGGTGTCGCTCTCTTGGAGACCTAAAAGTCGCCCAACGCCCTGACACTGTAGTATTACATGTATCAATTCCGTCCGAGATTATAATCAGGGTATCGTAGTATGTATCCGAGCTCATGACAAAACATTCAGGCGTGTCCCAAATGTATAAAAAATCAAATCACTGTGGCAAACTTCTGACTACCCGTTTCCACTCCTGTGTACGGTCAGTTCATGTCACACCGCGGAAGAGGTGAGTATATGTCCTCACGTGGTGGTTGAGGATCGTAAAGTCCTCCGTCGTTGTCGCGATGAAAACCATGTACCGTCCGACCTTGTACAGTTCTCGGTCGTTTTGTGCCTCGGCAGTATGTGCCGACTTGAACGCGTGGATCTTCAATCCGGACCGTGGGTTCAACGCAAAGTTCCTGCTCTACCAAGCGAACGATCGTCAGAAATCGAATCGGAGCGCGGGAGCGAGGAAAATCATACAAGATCATCTATGTGGATGGTGTTTTTCGCGTTACTGCGGATGGGCAAGAGGTTCAGATTCCTTCACGTCGCGTACAGTCGAGGACGTACTATTGTTTGAGGTGATTCCATATTATCTGAAGCGGCTTGACGGAGTGTGTGTACTGTTTGCCGTCTCTCATAGAGAAGACGGTAAACATCGACGTTTTATCCAAAACTGAATAGCGAGAAGGTAAACGTCCGAAGATCGAACGAGCTGGCAGCTGACATACCAAATGAAATCTGCGAGTGGGTCAGAAACAGAGGACGGTTTCATAGGTTCTGCGACTCCACTTACCTTATAGTTCCTATCAGAACCCACCATTCCAAGTTCAACGAGCTTGGCCTCAAGCCATACCCAGCTCGTTTGCGACCTAAAAGTAAGAGAAATGAGATTTAATTCTCCTGTTTAGTCCATCTGTTCGTACCAAATGCAGATATCATAGCAAGGGTATACCATCTCTAGGAACTCATGAAGTCCTGGCCGCGCGCATTCAGCGGGAGGGAGTGCTCCAGATGTGAGTGGTTTGGTATCAAGTATTGCTAGTCACAATTTTATGTAAGCACGAAAAAAGCCAAGCCCCAAACCGTGCCAAGCTCACTATAGTCAATGTCGAGAACGAGAAGCCGCTTGCCGGGACGTGGCGGGTTGATGATATTCAACTGTAGTTTTGCTGTATGTTCCCGAACTTTTCGAAGATTTCGTTGGTCGTTGATATACGCCGCAGCCGCGACGGGATCGATGGCAAGGTCAACATCGAGGTCATTGACAACGTCTGGAAGATTCAAGAGCTCTAAACCGCGGTGGCACGTATTAACAATCCAATCTCAATCCAACATGTAAATCCAAACACACCATTCGGGTCCTTGATCTCGTGTCCTTGAGGCGTCCCGACCAGGGTAAACTTCTTCCCGCTGATGAGATTGAGATCCCCTCTGCGCCCAGGCAATCAGCACCGCCCTTGCCAGCACGAAACTCCTATCGCCTCCATGGAACATAAAAGTATGGGAACATACATCCGTTCCTGATCGGGAGGGAGCTTCCCTTTAACGAGACCCAAAATCTTCTGCCTCTCCTCCGGCACGGTCGTCAATTCCCGCAAAGCGACCTTGAGATCAAATACCCTACACACGAAGGGATCCCAGCATCAGCGCCGCTGCCAGCAGCTCATAGGATGACACCAAGGACAAAGCAATCGCACTTACCTGTCCGATTCAGCTATATCAAGGGTGAAACTCTTCCCTGACCAAGTGAAGGCCAAATGAATCCATTTCTCCTTTTCTTCAGGTATCTCACCAGGGGTGACCTGGTCGCGTCGAGCTCTGATCAGGCGCACGTCCTCACGCGAGTCCCATCCATACCTCGGTTGAGAGAACCACCGCGTCAGCTACGATTGGGACGACATCCGATGGAGGCTGCGACAACACCGACATGGCTGATAGAGCGTATCGGTTTTGCGTGGGGAAGTGCTGATCGGTTGTTTGGATCCAAGTTCACCTTCGGGGTGTCGGACCGATATCCCCGCCGGTCCTTTGTCCAGGTCACATGGTTTAACATTTATAAACGTCCGGGTCATAAGTAGCTAGGTATGGGAAAGGTGTAAAAGGTCCGAAGCAATGTCTGGAAGAAAGTCTGTGGGAACATGCGCGTGGTGTCCATCTATACATATCTATCACTTTAGATGAAAACAACGAAGGCACCAACACACAACAAGGAAAACAGATAGAGAGGGGATGAGCCGCTGAGCACAACACCGGTATTCGATCCACTGTTAGAGCCTGTGCTCGTAGG
>Ga0307517_10011592_pt1 | contig 12203 bp, 11 predicted proteins | sample 23_EM_MG_FD_194515 | JGI IMG/M metagenome (GOLD analysis project Ga0307517, IMG submission 194515) | Populus trichocarpa ectomycorrhiza microbial communities from riparian zone in the Pacific Northwest, United States - 23_EM | ecosystem: Host-associated > Plants > Roots > Unclassified | place...
CAAACCCCTTGTACTTAGCAAGCATATTCTGTTTGTGCGGATGTGTGGATTGTCTTGATAGCTTTCTACTTTTACTTTGAATTTTTTTTTAGATAGCTCATATAAGGGTGATACCCAACGGTGGAGTGTGGGGGAGTATTATATGGGCATGTATACGGGTGGCACCCGTAGGGGGAGTGTTGAGTGTAATGGGGTACGGGCAACCACCCTAGTAGTGTTGTGGAGAAGATAGGACGGCGTTGAGGGTAAACCACTAGTTGCGCACACATGTTTGTTAGTCCTATTTAGTTAGCAGCGGCGCGCATCTGAGAATAGAACAAGTTCTCTCACATCCACCACGTCCACCCATCCAACAGTGGGCTGCCGGGAATGGCTACGAGGGAACAGTGAAGTTACTACTGGGGAGGGAGGATGTTAACCCGAACACCTCAGACGCAGAGTATGGCCGAACACCGCTCTTGTGGGCGGCCAGGAATCGCCATGAGGGAACAGTGAAGTTACTATTAGGGCGAAAGGATGTCAACCCCGAGGCAGCCGACACGAAGTATGGCTTAACCCCGCTCTCGCAGGCTGCCTGGAATGGTCATGAAGGAATAGTGAGACTGCTGTTAGAGCGGAAAGATGTCAACCTCGACACCTTAGACACGAAGGATGGCCTAACCCCGCTCTCGCAGGCTGCTCGGAACGGCCATGAGGGAGTAGTCAAACTATTGTTAGGGCAGAAAAATGTCAACCCTGATATCCCAGACACGAAGTATGGCTTAACCCCACTCTCGCGGGCTGCGCGGAATGGCCATGAGGGAATAGTGAAGTGGCTGTTGGAGCGGAAAGATGTCAACCCCGATAGTTCAAGTAAATCTGGGCGAACACCACTCTCGTGGGCAGCTGAGAAAGGCCATGAAGCAACAGTGAAGCTACTGCTGCAGCGGAAAGAAGTCAGCCCCGACAGTTTGTGTACATTCGGCCGAACACCACTCTCGTGGGCAGCAGAAAATGGCCATGGGGGGGTAATGAAGCTACTGTTGAAGCAGAGAGATGTCAACCCCGATCGTTCAAGTAAACACGGCCGGACACCTCTCTCGTGGGCTGCTGAGAAGGGCCATAATGGAGCAGTGAAACTACTGTTGAGGCGGAAGCATGTCAACCCCGATAGGTCATGTAAATTGGGCCGAACGCCTCTCTTACGGGCTGCGCGGAATGGCCATGAGGGAGTAGTGAAGTTACTGTTGAAGCGGAAAGATGTCAACCCCGATAGTTCATGTAATTCCGGCCGAACGCCGCTCTCATGGGCCGCAGAGAATGGGCACAAAGGAGTAGTGAAGCTACTACTTCGGCGGAAAGATGTCAACCCAGCCAGCTTCAGTAAATCCGATCAAACACCGCTCGCTCTGGCAGCCGAAAACAGACATGGTGCCTTCGTGGAGCTGCTGCATGCCCGACGTCACCGAGGCGTCCGGTAGCTGGATCACCACTCGATTTCCCGAGGTTCATCGTCCTGCCTCGCCAAAATCTCTGTTTGTTGGTACTCGTGGCCACGGGCGAATATGAGTTTTGTGCAGAGTAGATAGGGACTCTCATTTGATTTCTACTCTCAGTTTTACTTCTTCCATCGTAGGGACTCGGTTAGAATTTTCTTGGATACCTTAAATTTCTCCCGCTCCTAACCAATCTCTCTCTTTTGCTCGACTATAGAACAGATTCAGGTTTACGTAAGGTGTAATTATTGAGATTTATTTCTAAAGGGATGTTTTTGTTAAATCATAGAATTTATCTGTTTAAGGTGCGCACCTCGCTATTGAACGTGAGTTATGAGCTTCAAAAACCTCCACCACAGGCCTAGAGAAAAAAACAAGCCACCCCGAGTCCCTCTGGTCCGGGACGAACCGCTCATCCTTCCCCATAAAGCATTTACCTCATATCAAAAAGAACAAAAGGGGTAGCAGCACAAAACAGGACAGGTAGGAGGTAATGAGAAAATGCACATCGTGCTTCCTCTGAAAAGATAGTATCTCATGCTCTAGCCATACACGTCAGTAGTGAGCCACCCGCCAGAAATCTACCCTTAAACAAATGAACCCAAAATAAAAGAAACCTCCTTGAATATAATCATTTAAACCTATTTTTTTGGCCCAGCCCCAAGGGAGGGCAGATATGTTTAACATGAAACATTGAAGCTTTCTTGTGATGAGAGGAAAGGCTTGGGTATGCCAATCCTACGAGAACAGTGATAACTGACCGATCAGATTGTGAGAACCCGAGGTGGTGCAATACTAGCCCAAGTGGCTGAGGTTTCAGTAAGGGATGAAGGAGCTACACTATTCTGAGGGGAGGATATCTATTGAAAGTATACAGCTGTAATCACGAACAGGCATCAGATAAGGGGTGGAATGTGAGAGGGAAGAAAGAGCATTTGGCAGTATGGTAACAACCTCCCGAGTGTTTAAAGTCGCACAATAGAGTAACCCTGTGTGTATGAAACCTCCAAGGTGCAGCAAGAGGGATTGTGACAATGGTGATAGTGGTTACCCCCATATCCACCTTCCCAAATAGGCAGGGAGAATTAGTGGTTGGGAAAATAGCGGAAGAGGAGCTTGTTATTTTCAAAGGGAAGGTGCCCTCATCTTGTGCAGTACAATACGTCTTGCTTCCCTTTCCCATATAGAGATAGAATACATCAGCAAAAATAATACCTTGTGTCGTGTGGGTCCTGTGCGTCTGACACACCTGACGCCTGGAGGCTAATCGCGAATCAGGACGCCACTGTGATACGACGTTGCATCCTGAATTTGAGTTGGTTAGCGCCCTCCATCCTGACGCCATCTGGATACGGACCACTACGTCTTGTGCGTCCTGACAGCATCTGGTACACCGCCTTTGTGTTCTGACCTCGCCTGATCTAGGCCACTCCAGCCGTGACGGATTCAGATGCAGGACTCTCCCGCCCTGACAGCTTCAGATCCAGGACTCTCCTGCTCTGACGCCGGTTCCTTCTCACCAAACGTCCATCAGCAAAAATAATACCTTGTGTTCCGTGCGTTCCGTACGTCTGACGCACCTGATGCTGGAACGCTAATCGCGAATCAGGACGCAACGTCGGATCAACATTGCGTCCTGACTGTGCGTTACTTGGCGCCATCGGTCCTGATGGCATCCGGACTCGGACCCCTACGTCCTGTGCGTCCTGACTGCGTCTGGTGCTCCGCTACTCTGTCCTGACGCCGCCTCATCCAGGACTCTCGCGTCCTGACGTCGCCTGATCTACGACTCTCCCGCCCTGACGACGTCTGATCTACAACTATCCTGCCCTGACGACATCTGATCTAAGACTCTCGCGCCCAGATGCCGGTTCAATCTCACCGAACGTCAGGGCTTCGTGGATCTTACCACCTCTCGTCCCGATTGTTTCTGCTCCTTCCTCCCTCGTGCGGATCCCACTTTCCTGATTTCTCCCTTCCTGACGTCTGGTCTGTTCTTCCTGATCTTACCCCCTATACATGCCGCATTCTGATCCAATCGTGACTCTATCAGACATCGCTTTGTGATCTCTGACGCATCGTGAACTAAGTCTAATGCTATCCTGGTCCTACGCCTAGAGGCTTTTCCTAACGCTGTCACCGTGAGTTTTACCGTATCCTGATTGCTTGTCACTAATTCTACTCTGAATCCATGATTTTGCTTAATGTCCTCATATGAATACTAAGCTCCTCCGGGTACCCTTCCAACATGTGAGAGCGACGACTGCATCCAGATATTTATTACAGCTATGCTACACTTTCTCAATCTCCTAACTCCACGTATCATTACTCCTACCTTGCCCCTGCTCCATATCCGACGGCTTGCTATGCACAGCAGCCTCCTCTTGCGACTCTAGATCTTCAATGCTGAGCGCGAGTTGTCGCAAAGTAGTAGGAGTCACGGTATTGTCCAAAGTTAGCCCCATGGCCACCTCCTGTGACCCGTCCGGGGTCTGTGGATCGGAATCGAGAAAGCTCAGGAGTTGCGTTGCTGGCTGAAATCGAAAGGCGAGACGGTTTCTTGTAAATTGAATTGGTTACCTGGGGGGGCTGCGAGGGCCCCGATTCCCAGGTTGCTGTGAGTTTGACTCCGAATCCTTGGAGGCGAGCGTGTGGGGGCAAGTCGGGCCGTCTGGCTGAAATCGAATGACGTGACAGTTTCTTGTGAATCGAATTGGTTACACGGGGGGGCCGTCAGGGCCCCGATTCCCAGGTTGCCGGGAGTTTGACTGTGAATCGTGGAGTTGCGCGTGTGGGGGCCCGACTCGAAATCTGACTCTGTACCTCTCCAACGACTGCAGCCCAATCGTCAGTAAACCCTTCACGGCGATCTTCCCAGACCCTATGCTCCTGCTGCATCGTGGCTTTGATGCTCTCGCCAATGTTCTTGAGGATCATAGTCTGTACCCAGTCTGGGCAAGAGGCCCACGTCTGGCGCTAGCGGCCAAAAAGATCTTCTGAGCTTAACGTCATGTTAGTATCAGAGCCGGAACGAGAGGACACCGGGTTCGGGGTCAGGCTCACCTGCTACGGCCCCCGACCTGAAGTCGCATGTTTCAAGATGCACCCCCGTTTGCCATGCTCGCAGAGTATGGCACAGTATGGCACAGTATGGCACAGTATGGCACAGGTTAAGCAAACCATGATGCCATTGATGTGACCAAGAAAATCAGGTTCGTAAATCTCAAACATTTCTTGCCCTTGAAGTACTTTCCCCATATTGCCTCGGGGATCTGCGGCGCGAGGAATCAGTTCGTTATTTGCTGGGTCATGTTCATAAGTATTAGTTGTGGTCGGGCTCACTACCTAGCACACACTTACCTCATACCCTCTCAGGGAGCACATAAATCTATCCCTCTCAAGCAGGTAGTCCACTCTACGCGCAATCGCCGTCGGGTCTTCTGGGAGATCGTACAAATTTCCAATTCGATCCTTTACGTGGAAAACACACTGGGATCTTACTGCAGAGTGTCTCACGCGTATCTGTCACATTTAGTAAGCACCCTGGACGGGGGCCTTTGGGAGGATGACAAGACCGAGCGGGCCCATGATGTTACTAACCGAGGCTTTCTCCATCAGAGGTGCAAGCCCAGCAAGCCGAGGCCTACTTCGACCGAGAGTCCCACACCGTAACACCGACTGTGAACGAAGGGAGAGGCTTTCCAACTGTGCAAAATGCTAAGCAAGGCGCGACGCAAGTACAGGGTAAGGGGGAGAACTAAACATCATGAGCAAGGCAACGACCAATGAGAATGAGAACCCCTAGGAGGAGAGGCTGACCGGCCCCAGGAGAGGAGTGAGGATGGCTTAATGTCAACCCGTATGCAGTAGCCATCGTGGGAGAAGAGAGGCGGACGGGGGAAAGTAACGATGATTTCCCGTGGTGTTGAGATTTCAATAGCCAGAGGTGGTGGAGAGATGCTTCGTGTCATATCTCTTGGTTGGTTTTTTCTTCTTTTTATTTTATTTTTATATCATGTATTCATCGTTACGGTACAAGAACACGCATACAGCTCTAGCTATGGCGTAAACAAACCTTAATCTCAAAAACCAAAAAACAAACGAAACCTATAAAATCATCCTCCAAGCGTGTCAAGTACTCGACACATCGCCAACACACGGCTAACAAAAGAAAGGATATTCATAGAAAACCACAAGAATTCCCTATTCCTAACGGAAAAATCATCATCCGCCACAGGAGAAAGCCTAAATAGCGGGGCAAGGGGGAGATGAAAAAAGACCCAAGGGTCGCCAAAACGGGGACAAGGGCAAGACCATCGAGGCCGGGGAATGGGGAAGGGAGTGGAATATATCGGGTGGATAGTTGGCCACCGTGGCTCTTATGAAGGCGACTAGGGCCAGGAGTGGGTTTTTATTGGGACAGAGGGGAGAGCAGGACCCATGTCAGAGAGGCCTTGGAGGAGGCGGTCCCTGTGGTAGGATGTTGACTGGCAGCGAAGTATGACAGGGCTGAAGGTTTCTTCCTCTTGGCTGCACCTAGGGCAGTGTCTGGGTTCATTTAACCTTGACCAAGAGGGGTGGGCAGCGAGGTAGCTTTTCTGGACTCTCCGCTGATGGATGCGACAGGCCATGAACTTCCCTTGGCCCATGAACGGGTGAGGGCTTAATGACAGTAGGAATGTGTAGTATTCGGGAAGGGGTGCCAGGGGTTTCCATTCCTCGAGAAGAACAAGTCTCCTCCTCCCCTTGAGGGCTCTGGATGCGCTGGCCATCGTGTCGTGGGGTGGGAGAGTAGCAGCCTCCAGGAGGACGCCAGCATTGACAAGGGGTGCATAAGAGAGAGTCCCTAGTATGGGGCGAGCTAGATTGGCGAGCTCATCCACCGGAAGGTGGGACCTAACCTTTCAAGGTGGGCCATTGGTCTTCCAGGAGAGTGGCAAAACGTTGGGGGGGAGGCGCGTGCAGAGCCCTCTATATGAGTCAGTGGCCCTGTACCTGAGTAGGGAGGGGAAGGTCAGGTATCGTCTACCTGCCGCAGGGTTCATCGCAGGGGCAGTAGAAACCAGACTCAGGGCGGTCCTGTGGCCTTTGTAGAGCATAATGGCTTGAAGGGGGGGGATTCAGGCCTCTGCCACTAGAATGGGTATAGTAGTCGACCTGAAACAGTTTGAGACCCATGGTTAGGGTTAGGAATTAAGTGGATTGATCTAGAGACAGAGTAAAGTACATGACCAGACCTACTGCCAGGGCGGGTACATTGAAGAGTCTGAGAAGGAAACACAACAAGTGAGTATACAACTACCAGCTGGTAAGAAGTAACTGAGTTGAAGGAAATAACAACTGCAAAACAACTCCAAAGGATATGAATAAGGCCCATACCAGGCACAGTAGTGGGTACCACTACTGTTGTAGCAGTACCCAGGGTGCAGTTCAGAGGAGACAGGTTACCAAGCAAGCCCAGCAGCCTGCCTACAACTCGAAAGCTACCATACCGGCAAGCGCATATGGAGCACCCCTCGGGGGTGGAAGTACAAGGCCCTACCCACTGGCCGAAAGAGAACAGGAAACAGAAAGATAACCAAAAGCAATATCAGTGCAGAAAGGAAGTGTAACTTTTGTCAAATCAGAAGAAGCAAGCATGAGAAGAGAAAGAAAATGATTCAAAATATAAGACAAACTTTTAATATAGAGAAAATGACAAGAACAGGAGAAGAAACTCAACTCGCATATACTATTTGAGGATAAGAATAAAGAATTGCACGCAATAAAATCAAGGCCAAAATAGAAGGAAAAGAAATAGTAGAAAAATAAAAAGTAAGAAAGGGCTATTGTGCAGGAGCATTAGCCCTTAGCAAATTGGACATGGTATGTGCCCAGAAGTCGAGTATCATGCGTGCCTTGTCCCAGAGCCGTTGGTTGAGTAGAAAATCCACAATAAGGTACTTGATTCCAGGATCAAGAAGCTCACAATCAAGATCCAGGATGAATTGTTGTTCTGCAGTGAGGCCTGGATCGGGATAGGGCATACAAGTGGTATGACCTCTATCAAATCTCTCTCCACAAACACACTTGCGTCCCCAGCCAAAGACACCACGACGCCAGGCAAGGAAGGGGACTTGGTCCGCTGCAGGAGCGGTGAGTACCCCATCACAATCCATTCCCGGAATGCGGTCAGTCAGTAGTCCAGGTGTGCAAATTTGCAGAAGCTTAGGAGACTTGGCGTCTAAGGATCGTATCTGATTGTACTTTTGAAGAGAAAGGTCCTGGAGAATCTTCTCACGGAGAACAGGAAGAGATGTCTGTCCAAGGGTAGGGAGATAAGGGGTGAATACTGCGGGTGGATTGAGAAACTGGTATAGAAGAGGGTGGTGATTGCGGACAGCAATCCTGTGGGTTGTCTTGGGATACCAGAGAGTCTTGTCCAGGATTGCCAGTAATGGATTATTCTTGTCCATACTGAGAAGATGAAGGTAGAACCGAGAATGAAGGTGTTGTGCACGATCCTTGAGGGGTAGAAGGCCAAGCAGATGGCAGGTAACATGTGGTCGATTGGCAGCACTTCCAGCTATCCATTGAAGACAATTGTTATATGCAGTATTCATTGTAACCCAGGCCTTTGACTTTCTATCCTTGAGGAAATGGCCATAGAGGAGAGGCAGAGAATATTCCAGAGTTGGTAGAAGTATGCTTTTGAGGATGTTGAACCGTATGCGTGGACACCAGGAAGAAGAATACCAACGAAGGGCACCAAGCTGCCTTCCCACCCTTTCACAGAGTAGTGTACTCTGGGACTCAAAGTCAATACCTTTAGAGGCAAACATGACACCCAAATACTTGTAGGTATTGACAAATGGGATTGGCTGGTTCTTGAGAAGGATGGAGGGGGGCATTGGGGTTCTAGCAGCGGTATGGGTTCGTAGATAGCCACATTTTCCAATATTGAAAGCCATTCCGTGTTGATCAGCCCAGCGAGTAGCCATATTAACAAGACTTTGGGCATGTTGTATGGTTGGTGAAATAATGACCCCATCATCGGCAAAGAATAGAGCAGAAGGAAAGCTTGGTCTGGATTGCCAATTGAGTGATTGCAGAAGACTGTTGATAAACCGATTGAAGAGGATTGGGGATAAGGGTGAGCCCTGTAACAGTCCACAATTGCGATTCTGTTGTGCTGATGGACAACCATTCACAATCAGTGAAAAGCTCATATCTTGGAACATGAGTTGGTGTATCAGCCTTAGGACCAAGGGGTTGATATCTTGAGCTTTGAGCTCCCTCTCCAGATGTGACCACCCAACCTTGTCAAATGCGGCAGCAAAATCAAGGAAGACAATATGTGAACCGGCATCCGCCTCAATCTGGTGGTGCAGTGTCAGAACATTTGTCAAAGTTGAATAGCCTGAACGGAAGCCAGCTTGAACCCCTGAATATGGCATCTTGCCAGATGTGGAAACAATGGGAAGAATTAAGGCTTCAAAGAGTTTGCGGAACAGACAAACAAGGCTTATTCGGCGTGAGTTTTGAGCGGTATAAGGCTCCTTCCTGTCCTTGCACAGGGGGTATACTATGGATTCATTCCATCGCCTGGGGGTTTGGCCAGTTCGTAGGCAGGCAAGATATAGCTGATGGAGATGCTTGGGGAAGGAGGTCTCAAGGAGATGGCGTAACATGATTACAGTTATACCATCGGTCCCACAGGAAGCAGTAGAGGACATGCGACCAAGTTGGACCTTGATTTTGTCAATCGATATGTGAGCAAGAAGTCCAGAGGCGAGAAGGGTTGATTCAGGAAAGGGCTCAGAGGACTGAAGAGCTGGAATGCTTGAGGAGGAGGGGAGAGAAGGAGGCTGAGGAGGTGAGAAACCCAGGTTGTTAAGAGGGTGTCTGGAGGGCCCAGCGCTTGGAATGGAAGAAGATGCTGCAGAATTGAACATCTTGGAATAGTGCTCAATACACTCTTCCATTGGAGTTGACTGCCCAGTTGAGGTGACCATTTGTTGGCCTACCACGGAAGCACGTTGAGCACGCTTTAGGAGCTGAATACTTGCAGACATGTCCAATTCGGCTGATAGTTGTTTAGCCGCCTTGTCCACCTTTTGTCTTGACTCCTGTGGTTTGTACACCCCAAGTGTACTTTCCGCAATAGCATGTACTGCTGAATATAGGATTGAGTCAAGCATGTTGACATCAAACCTCTCCGACCGTTTGAATGAGGTAAATAGAGTCTCCATCGACTCCCAATTCTGGCGATACGTCTTGGCTATTGGTTCCTTTCTCAATCGCTGAACATGAAATCGAGTTGGACCAGTCCGGGTTGTAGATGCTGGAGGGACTTGAGGCGCAGGGGGTCTAGAAGATGAGGCTGGGTGGTCAAATTTAACATGTAAAAGGAAGCGATGATCTGTTTGAAAGCTGAGACTTTGAGTGGAAACAAGGGATAATGCAATATTGGGTTGATGCTGAAGGGCTGCAAATACATGGTCAGGAATTGTGTGAGAAGTTGCATATTCGGAAGGATCTTGGATGTGAACCATGTTGGTATTGACAGCCCATGTTTGAAATAGGCCTGCACGTGAGGATGGATTGGGGGCGGGACCACGTCGGGAAAGAGAAGTGTTGTGTTGAAACTTTGTATTTATATCACCGAGTAGGAGGTCAAGAGGGCCAATTTGGTTAAGATTGGTTTGTAGTGTTTGTTCCGACATGGAAAAGGGTGGATAATAGACACCGGCAAAGCGGAAGCCTGGAACAGAAACCGTAATAGAGTAGGTTGACAATGTGGTATGCTGAATAATGGAGCGCAGGTGAGGTTTGACAAGAAGATAGATGCCACCATGATGGCGGCCACGGAGGGGGGAATTTGGTGGTCGAGGGGGTAGAGTGGTGGAGCAGTGTACAAGGGGATGCGCCAGTCGAGATTGGCGGTGCTGATACCAGTGTTCCGCAATAAATAAAAAGTCAAATGATGTTTCGAGGAGGCGTATCGCCTGGGCAAACTTCCTGTCACACAGGGAGTTTGCATTCATGTAGCCGATGTGATACATTAATTGATGCATCTTGAAGTACCGTGAGTTGACCTTAATATCAACCTCTTTCTTGGTGTCTCCTTTTCAATACTGGAAAATTATAAGATTGTATGAGTTGAGGTTGTACCAATAGTGAACTGGTTGGATAATATAGCAGAGAGACGAAGACGAACATCAAGAAGAAGAACAAGAACAAGAAGTAGTTACCTGTTAAAACAGTCAAACGAAGATGACCTCCATTTTCTCTTCCCACATGGGACCTGATCAGCCATTCGCAAGGTATCATCCTCACATCTAGAAGAAACAGACTGTGCTTCCGTTCCCGTATAGTTTGCTGTAGCAACAGCATTTCTCTTATCGCTACAAGTAGTTGTTTGTAATACAATGCCATCCCTTTGGAGTTGTTGTCCAAATTGTTGTCCCAATCCACGATTCCTCATCCAATCCACAATATACTCACGTGTAGTGGCATTTCTGGTTGATGCCATAGAGCCGGCTAGCCGCACCACAAACCTTTTTTGTAATATTTTGAGCTTGGACTCGGGAAGCACAGCATCATCATCCCAGTTGAAAGATTCTGGTGACAGAGGATCAAAGCGGGCCTTAACATCGAATTGTGAATACTTGGTGATTCTATTTGTCATTTTCTCGGAATGGTTGATATCGACTAAGATTTCCAGTATTCGTTTGTCAATCCAGGATAGGTTTTGAATGTGACGTAATTGAACTCCTATAGGTTCTGCTGCCAAAATGCGCTTAACTTCGGTATATCGAGTGTATGGCATGCCAGAGACATATATCGCAGTTGTATTGACAGAGGGTTTGGAAGACTGGCCAGTCTTCTTTCTCGCAGGTGGCATATTGCATGTCTCTGAATAATAATAAAAATAAGCATGGATATCTTTGAAGAATAGGAATAAATAATCACCAGCTTGAATGGCCAACTGGAGTACACTACTGTAGGTAGGCTTATTGGATTGGGTATGTAATGGTGGATGATAGCATTCAGGGGACAGTGTGGGAGGCCGATATTGAACAGGTGAGGGAGCAGGTCGAAATTCTAGTGTGAGTATCTGAGTTTCAACAGTAGTATTGCTGTCGCTTGTATCAGGTATACTTGTATCCAGAATACCTAAAAAGGTTCTCGTCTGCCCCTATACTCACCAGTCGCCATGAATAGATTATTAGCAAATACTCCATTCTCATTCGGCTTGTTTTATTTCTTTTATGAAAAAGAGATCACAAGATGGCTAGTTTCATATTTTTCAAACATCCTGTCAACTCACTACATGATTTTATATCAAATCACATACCTGATTCATACCACCAACATTTGAATCCAAGGCACCTTTGCCCTTTGCATAACCTTTAGCACCCTTGCCTTCCAGATTCCTAACCTTCACCTCCAAACGTTTGCGACGCTTTATTTCGATCTGCAGTTGTTCCCTCAGTATGTTGACCTCCCGTCTAAGCTGTCCCAATTCTGCCTGCGGTAATGGCATCACTATAGTGGTTTCTATTATCTCATGTTACCACTAGTTTTTCAAATTGGACCTTGAATGCTTCTTGTCCCAGTAATGGAATTTGAGATGGAACTAAGTCAGATTTGGACAAGTGAAAGTAAGTGTCAACCAACCTTCTTCATCTGAACTCTCACTATCAATACTAGAACATGTACCACCTTCTGAAGAAGATTCAATTG
>Ga0307517_10011593_pt1 | contig 12203 bp, 7 predicted proteins | sample 23_EM_MG_FD_194515 | JGI IMG/M metagenome (GOLD analysis project Ga0307517, IMG submission 194515) | Populus trichocarpa ectomycorrhiza microbial communities from riparian zone in the Pacific Northwest, United States - 23_EM | ecosystem: Host-associated > Plants > Roots > Unclassified | place...
CGTCGATGGTGCGGTCGGCGGAGACGTCCTTGTTGCCGTCCTTGTCGATGACCAGGAAGCCGACGCTGCTCGCGCCCTTCTTCAGCTTGACGTAGGCGAAGGCGCCGTACGCGTCCCGGCCGATGAAGTCGTGCCCGGCCGGCCAGGTGGTGGACTCGCCGTCGGCGATGTCGCCCCAGGTGTAGAGCCGCCAGTCGGTGTAGTCGCCGTCGGTGCGCTTGTAGTGGACGATCGCGTAGTCGCGGCTGGTGGCGGTGGGGGTCGCCTCCTGCTCGGGGGCGCCGCTGGTGGTCTGCGCGGTGGCGCTCGCCGTGCGCCCCGCCCTGTCGACGACAACTGCCTTGTAGCGGAGGGCTGTTCCGGCCGCCACGTCGTCGGAGATGTTCTGCGTGACCTGGTACGGGGCGTGGTCGGCGGAGCCGAGGGTCTGCCACTGGCCGTCGCCGACCTGGGCGGCGAAGACGACGCGGCTGAGGGCGGGGGCGTCGATGGCCGCCTTGATCGTGACGGTGCCGGTAGCACCCGCGTCCGGGGCGGTGAGGGTGATGGCGGGGGCGCCGGTCGCGGCGGCCACCGGCCTGGCGGCCTTGTAGACGACGGCGGAGAGCGCCGGGACCTCGACGGAGATCTTGGTGTCGGTGCCGGAGACGACGGCCTGCGAGCCGCCGTAGATCTCCTTGAAGCCCATGCCCGCCGAGTACGTCGCCAGGTCCACGCTCTTCGCGCTGCTCGCGTTGTTCACCGCGACCACGTACTCGACGCCCTTGGCGGCGTCCGTACGGGAGAAGGCGTAGACCCCGGCGCCGTCGGCCGCGTAGCGCTCGGTCTGGACGCCGTCCGTCAGGGCCGGGTTGTCGGCGCGCAGCTTGGCGAGGGCGGCGATCGAGGAGTAGAGGGTGCCGGAGGTGTCGTACGCGTCGGAGGCGGCGGTGCGGTCGGTGCCGAGCTCGTCGTCGTCGAGGTAGTCGGCGATCTGCGTGCCGAACATGGTCTGGCGGGCGTCCTTGTCGCCGCCGGAGCCGGTGAAGCCCTGCTCGTCGCCGTAGTAGACGACGGGGTTGCCGCGGCTGAGGAACATCAGCTCGTTGGCGAGCTTGTCCTTCTTGACCAGTTCGGCGTCGGTGGCACCGGGGTTGTCGCTCTTGAGGAAGTACCCGATGCGGCCCATGTCGTGGTTGCCGAGGAAGGTGACCTGCTCATACGCGTTGGACTCGCCGGAGGTGTACTTGTAGTCGTCGGCGAAGACCGAGGACAGCTTCGCGGCCGAGGCGCCCTGGGAGACGTACTCGCGGGCCGCTTCCTGGAAGGGGAAGTCCAGGGTGGCGTCCAGCTTGCCCTGGGTGACGTACGGCGAGGTGATGGAGGTGTCGGCGGAGTAGACCTCGCCGAACTGGAAGAAGTCCTTGCGGCCGTGCTCGGCGGCGTACTCGTCCAGGGCGGTGGCCCACTGGGTCCAGAAGTCCATGTCGACGTGTTTGACGGTGTCGATCCGGAAGCCGTCGATGTCGAAGTCCCTGACCCACTTCTCGTAGATCTTCTCCATGCCCTTGACGACTTCGGGGCGCTCGGTCCACAGGTCGTCGAGGCCGGAGAAGTCGCCCGCCTCGGCGCTCTCGCCGGCGAAGGTGGAGTTGCCCCGGTTGTGGTACATCGTCGGGTCGTTGAGCCAGGAGGGGACCTTGTTCTTCGCGGTGAGGGTCGGGGTGTAGGCGAAGGAGTCCGTGTCGACGGCGGGGAAGGCCGTCTTGCCGTCCGCGTAGTCCGCGTCGTCGAAGGGCACGCCGTCCTTCGTCAGATACGGGAAGGCGCCCTTGGAGAGGTAGTCGTAGGACTTCTCCTCGTAGTCGACGACATCGGCCGTGTGGTTGGTGATGACGTCGAAGAAGATCTTCATCCCCTTGGCGTGGGCCTTGGAGATCAGGCTCTTCAGATCCGCGTTCGTCCCGAAGTGCGGGTCGACCTGCGTGAAGTCGGTGATCCAGTAGCCGTGATAGCCCGCCGAGGCTCCCCCAGAGCCTCCGGCCTGGGAGGTACCCCCATCACCGGTCCCCTGCACCGGCTGGTTCTTGAAGATCGGCGCCATCCAGATGGAGGTGGTGCCGAGCCCCTTGATGTAGTCCAGCCTGTTGGTGAGGCCCTTGAGGTCGCCGCCCTGGTAGAAGCCCTTGTCGGTCGGGTCGTATCCGGTGGTGAGCCGGGTGCCCGTGAGCCCGCCCTTGTCGTTGGACGTGTCGCCGTTGGCGAACCGGTCCGGCATGACGAAGTAGAACTGCTCATGGGTCAGATCGTTGCGCGCGGCGGTCGCGGCCAGCTTCTTGTCGGACGGCGGCGCCGGCACGGTGGCCGCGCCTGCGGCGACGGGCTGGACGAAAGCGGCGGCGAGTGCGGCTATGGCGACGGCTGTCGCCGGCAGCCAGGGCTGCTGGGCCACGGGGCGTTCTCCTTGCGGGGATACGTATGCGGCCCGGAACCCACGCGCATGAGCCGGGTGCCGTCCGGCGTCGGTGCCGGACTGTGAGCGGACGGTACTCCTTACGCAGGTCTTACAGCAAGACTCTTGCAACTCATAGCAAGAAGTTTCAACAGCTCTATTGACGCGCCCCCGACACGGCCCCACTCTCACTCACGCACCCAACTGCCGTTCACCCGGCCGACATTGCGCGCAAACATCCCGGACACACCAGGAGCCGCACCAATGCGCACCCTCACGCCCGAAAAACGCGCCCGCCTCTCGGCCGGCGCCCTCGGCCTCGCCGCCGTCCTCACCCTCGGCGGCCTCGCCGCTCTCCCCGCCACCGAGGCGCACGCCGCCACCGACACCGGCGTGGCCAACGGCGACACCATCGCCAACCTCTGGGAATGGAACTGGAACTCCATAGCCTCGGAGTGCACCAACGTCCTGGACCCAGCTGGTTACGGCTACGTCCAAGTGGCTCCACCTGCAGAGTCGCTGAAGCAAACCAGCTATTTTTGGTGGGACGTCTACCAGCCGTACTCCTACAACCTCAACAGCCGCTTCGGCACCGCCGCCCAGTTCGCGAGCATGGTCACCACCTGCCACAACGCGGGCATCAAGGTGATCGTGGACGCGGTCATCAACCACACCGCCGCGCAGACCGGGACCGGCTACAACGGCACGACGATCACCAACAAGTACGACACCCCGGACTGGGACGCGGCGAATTACCACACCTCGGCGGAGTGCAACGACTCCGACCTGATCATCGACGACTACTCCAACCTCTCCGAGGTCCAGAACTGCGAACTGCTGGGCCTGCCCGACCTCAAGACCGAGTCGAGCACGGTCCGGGCCGGGCTCGCGGCGTACCTCAACAAGATGACCGCGCTCGGCGTGGACGGCTACCGCGTGGACGCGGCCAAGCACATTCCCGAGACCGACATGGCCGCCATCGAGGCGCTGCTGAACAACACCACGTCGGGCTCGGCGCCCTTCATCACCCAGGAGATCTACCCGGGTACGACCCCGGTGGCCAGCGACTACTACCCGACCGGTGACGTCCTGGACTTCGTGTACGCGAACAAGATCGCGGCGCAGTTCAACGGCTCGATCTCCAACCTGGAGACCTTCGGCTCGACGTGGGGCTTCGCCACCGAGGGCTACTCGACGACCTTCGTCACCAACCACGACACCGACCGCAACGGCTACACCCTGGCCATGCAGAGCGGTGACACCACCACCCTGGCCAACATCTACCAGCTCGCCCGCGGCTACGGTCAGCCGTCGGTCTACGCGAGCTGGAACTGGACCGCCAGCGACCAGGCGCCGCCCAACTCCAGCGGTTTCGTCACCGACACCAACTGCTCCAGCGGCTGGACCTGCCTGGACCGCAACACCGCGGTCAAGGGCATGGTCGAGTGGCACAACGCCGTCGGCTCGTCGTCCGCCTACACCAACTTCCAGGCCAAATCGAGCAGCGTGATCGGCTTCAGCCGGGGCACGGCCGGGTTCATCGCGATGAACAACTCGTCCAGCTCCGCGTCGTACACCTTCGCAACAAACCTGGCCGACGGCACGTACTGCAACGTCATCACCGACTGCGCGAACACCATCACCGTCTCCAGCGGCTCGGCCACCATCACGGTCCCGGCCAAGGGCGCGGTCGCCTTCCACACCGGCACCTACACCTCACCGTCGTCCACGGCGACAGCCACCGCGACCGCTACGGCCACCGCGACGGCTACGGCGACCGCCACCGCGACGGCCACCGCCACCTCCGGCTCCACCGTCACCGCGACCTTCAACGAGTACGCGTCCACCGACACCGGCACCAACGTCTACGTGGTCGGCTCGATCGCCGCGCTCGGCAGCTGGAGCACCGGCAGCGCGATCCAGCTCTCGTCGACCGGCTATCCGGTCTGGACGCAGGCCGTCTCGCTGCCGGCGAGCACATCGTTCGAGTACAAGTACATCAAGAAGGACTCCTCCGGAAACGTCACCTGGGAGTCCAACGCCAACAGGGCCGCGACCACCGGCACATCGGCACTGACCCTCAACAGCAGCTGGAACCTCGCGAGCGCGAGTGCCACCGACCTGACCTTCAACGAGACCGCGACGACGGTCTCCGGCACCAATGTCTACGTCGTCGGCTCGGTGGCCTCGCTCGGCAGCTGGGACACCGATGACGCGATCCTGCTCTCCTCGGCGAGCTACCCGGTCTGGAGCAGGTTGGTGATCGTGCCGAACAGCTCGTCCTTCGAGTACAAGTACATCAAGAAGGACGCGAACGGGAACGTGACCTGGGAGTCCGGCAGCAACCGCTCGTACTCCACCGGGACGTCGACCGGCTACACGACCAGCGACACCTGGAAGTAGACAGCATGACGGCCACATTGCAGGATCTTGCAGAAAGTTTCTAACAAGGTCTTTCGCAAGGCCTTACATCGCTGTTACGTTCCTCCTCAGCCCGGTCCGATCGGCCGGGGGTCCAGACGCAGGTCAACGGGGGACGTACCTGCGGCGGGTCCCACGCGCCCGGCCGATCGGCCCGGCACCCAGGAACCGGGCCGGGCCCGGAGTCACAGCAACACCCCGCCGCCCCAACCCTGGGGCAGACTCCGGGCCCGGTCTTCCGTCCTTCGACGTCACCCCCGAAGGCGCTCGGCGTACTCGATGGCGATCCGCGCCCCGAGCCGGGCGTTATTCTTGACCAGCGCGATGTTGGTCCGCAGGCTCTCGCCGCCGGTGAGTTCGACGATGCGGCCCAGCAGATACGGAGTCGCCTCCTTGCCCGCGATCCCGGCCTCGTCCATCTCGGCGAGCGCCTGGTCGATGATGCCGCCGATCCGGTCCGCCGGGATCTCCTCGTCCTCGGGTACGGGGTTGGCGATGCTCACGCCGCCCGCGATCCCCAGGTCCCAGCGGGCGTGCATGACGTCCGCGATCTCGCCGGGCGTATCGGCCCGCATGGGGGACGCGAAGCCGCTCACGCGGGAGTAGAAGGCCGGGAACTCGTCCGTGCCGTAGGTCAGTACGGGCACGCCCAGGGTCTCCAGCGTCTCCAGGGTGAGTCCGATGTCGAGGATGCTCTTCACCCCGGCGCTGATCACCGCCACGCTGGTCGTGGCCAGTTCGGTCAGGTCCGCGCTGACGTCGAAGCTGGTCTCCGCCCCCCGGTGCACCCCGCCGATGCCGCCCGTCACGAACACGCTGATCCCGGCCAGCGCCGCCAGCCGCATCGTGGCCGCGACCGTGGTCGCGCCGTGCTCGCCGCGCGCCATGACGTAGGCCAGGTCGCGCACGCTCGCCTTGGTCACCTCGCTGCTCGTCGCGAGCAGTTCCAGGTCCTGGGGCGTCAGCCCGATGCGGGGCCGCCCGTGCAACACGGCGATGGTCGCCGGGACCGCGCCGCCTGCCCGGATGATGTCCTCGACCTGGGTGGCCATCTCCACGTTCTGCGGATACGGCATGCCATGGCTGATGATCGTGCTCTCCAGCGCCACGACGGGCCGCCCGTCGTGCAGCGCCTCACGGACCTCCTCGGTCAGCGTCAGCCGGGGGTGCGGGGTGCTGTGCGTCATGTGTCTCTCCGCAGGCTCTCGTTCAGCGCGTCCTCGATCAGACGCGAGGTCAGGTCTGGTCGTACCGTGGCCGCGGCCGCCACGGTCAGCGCGGCCGCCGCGTGCCCGTAGCGGGCCGCCTCGACCGGCTCGCTGCCGGTCAGCAGCGCGTGCGCGAACGCGGCCAGCATCGCGTCGCCCGCCCCCGTCACATCGCGTACCTCCGCCGGCGGCGCCGCGAGGAAGGTGTGGCCCTCGCCACGCGTACTGAGCAGGCTGCCGCGCTCTCCGAGCCTCACCCACACATGCCTCACGCCCCGTTCGTGCAGGGAGTCCGCGGCCCGGATCAGCCCGTCGTCGCCGGCCCCGACCGGCCCCGCCACGAGCGCCTTCAGCTCGTCCAGATTCGGCGTCACCGCGAAGATCGGCCACCCGTGCGCCAGCAGCGGCGCCAGCAGCGCCGCCTTGGGCACGCTCACCGGCTCGACCAGAACCGGCACGTCATGGCCGCGCGCGATGTCCAGCGCGTACGCCAGCGCCTCCGGCGACAGGTTCCCGTCGAGCACCAGCATGCTCGCGTGCCCGATCAGCTCCCGCGCGTGACGCAGCTCCTCCGGCCCCAGCGCGTCCGTGGCGGCCATGTCCGCCACCGCCACCACCAGATCCCCGTCCGCGTCCAGCACCGCCGTATACGTGCCCGTCGGATGGCCGCTCCGGTGCACATGGTCCACCCGCACCCCCGCCGCCTGCGTATCCCCCAGCAGCCGCTCCCCCGCCGCGTCCCGCCCCACCGCCGCGATCAGATACGTCGGCGTGCCCAGCCGCGCCAGGTTCTCCGCGATATTGCGTCCCACCCCGCCCGACGTCGTGTCCGACCGGCCCGGATTGCTCGTACGGCGCCGGATCGGCGCCGTGCTCCGCACCTTGATGTCGATGTTCGCGCCGCCGATCACCACCACCGCGTTCTCCTGGCGCAGGATGTACCCCCGGCCCAGGATCGCGCCCTTCTTCCCCAGGTTCGACAAATGCACATTTGCCGCCGCCCGGGTCATCCCCAGCGCCTCGGCGATCTCCTGGGGCCCGGCGAGCGGATCGCGGCGCAGCAGCGTGACGATCTCGCGCTCCCGCTGGGTCAACATCATGCTTAGTAACGTAAAGGCCCTTTGCTCAAATAAGCAACCCCTCCCGGGCTACTGTGCGGCCATGCCCACTCGGCTCCCGGCTGACGGCCCTGCCGTGCGATCTGGTGTGGGCCACGACCTGGATGACCGAGGCGAACGACTGCGTCGCGCCACGGATCGGCCTGCCGCCGCTGCCCGTGGTGAGCTGGCCCGACGAGCCCGACGAAGAGGAGCAGGACACTCGGAACGGCCTGCATTGGAAGACCCGCGCTCTCACCCGCTGGGCAGCCGGACGCACCTTCGCCTGGGTCGACGACGAGATCACCGACGCCGACCGGTCATGGGTCGCCGCACACCACCCAGGACGCTCCTTCCTCCATCGCGTCGACCCCCGCAAGGGCCTCACCGACGCGGACTTCGCCGCTCTCGGCGAGTGGCTCAGTGGCCGTAGGGCGGCTCGAAGCAGCCGGTCTCCAGGAAGGGGCCGTTGGTCTTCACCCCGTAGTTGGACTTCTGCACGAAGGCCGTGACGCAGGCGTCGTCGTGGACGCGAAGGCCGATCAGGGCGCCCTCGGGGGTGACGTAGTGGTCGGTCTCGTAGCGCGCGTCCATCTTCTTGACGGTGAGCGGGCCGCCGGTGCGCGCCTCCTGGTAGCCGAGTGCGAGCAGGGCCGTGCGGACGCTCTGGGAATCCCATTTCTTCTGTTTCCAGAGGCGTTTGAGCACGGGCTCGATGCGGTCGGCCTGTTTCTGGGCGTCCTTGGCACTGGCGGGGGACATCTCACCGGTGCGGCGGTAGGCGTTGTTGTCGCCGTTGTGCGGGGCGCCGTCGACGACTCCGGGCACGGAGGGGACGGGGACCTGGACCGCCGGGTCCGTGCCGCGCTGTTGGCCGCAGGCGGTCAGGGACAGGGCGGCGCCAAGAAGTAGCGCGGTGGCGGCGGCGCGGAGGGCGGGCATGTCAGCGGGGACGGACCTGGGCGGTGGAGCCGCGTACGACGAGCTCGGTCTGGAAGACGAACTCGGAGCGCTGGACGGGGTTTCCGCCGATCTCTTCGAGGAGGGCGTTGACCGCGGCGGCGCCCATGGCCTCGACGGGCTGGCGGACGGTGGTGAGCGGGGGGTCGGTGAAGGCGACGAGGGGGGAGTCGTCGTAGCCGACGACGGAGACGTCGGCGGGGACGGTGAGGCCGCGTTCGCGGACGGCGCGGATGGCGCCCAGGGCCATGAGGTCGCTGCCGCAGACGATGCCGGTGCAGCCCTGGTCGAGGAGGGCGATGGCGGCGGCGTGGCCGCCCTCGACGGAGAAGAGGGTGTGCTGGACGGGGGCGTCGTCGCCGAGGGCGGCCTGGAAGCCCTCGACCTTGCGGCGTACGGGGACGAAGCGGTTGGGGCCGACGGCGAGGCCGATGCGCTCGTGGCCGAGGTCCAGGAGGTGCTGGACGGCGATGCGGGCGGAGGCCCGGTCGTCGGGGGAGACGAAGGGGCCGGCGACGGCGGGGTTGTAGCCGTTGATGAGGACGTAGGGGACGCCGCGGCCGATGAGGCGGGCGTAGCGCTCGGGGTCGGAGTTGAGGTCGGCGTGCAGCCCGGAGAGGAAGACGATGCCCATGACGCCGCGCTCGGCCAGCGCCTCGACGAGTTCGTCCTCGGTGGCGCCGCCGGGGTGCTGGGTGCACAGGACGGCGGTGTAGCCGCACCCGGTGAGGTTCTGCTCGACGATCTGGGCGAAGGCCGGGAAGATCGGGTTGCTCAGCTCGGGCGTGATCAGCCCGATCTGCCCGGCGCTGCGGTGCCGCAGGCGCAGCGGCCGCTCGTATCCGAGGACGTCGAGGGCCGCCAGCACCTTCTGCCGGGTGGTGGCGGCGACCCCCGGTTTGCCGTTCATGACGCGGCTGGCGGTGGCCTCACTGACCCCCGCCTGTGCCGCGATGTCCGCGAGCCGCGCGACCTGCTGGTGCTGCATAAGGCCTGACTTTAAGGGAGCCACGTCACACAGCCCACCATGCGGTCGTGTCGGGCGGCAGCGTGACGCTCCCGTCGGCCTCCGCCCCGAGCTCCCCGCTGGCCAGCAGCAGCCCGCCGGGGGCCGGAATCGTCACCGGTCCTTCGCCGGCGTTGACGGTGCACATGAAGCCCCCGGGGCGGCGGAAGGCCAGGACGCCCACCGGGGCGTCGGCCCATTCCACCTCGGTTCCGGCGCCCAGGCCGGGGTGTTCGCGGCGCAGGGCCAGCGCGCTGCGGTAGAGCTCCAGCGTGGAGTCCGGGTCGCCGGTCTGGGCCTCGACGGCCAGGGTCTTCCACACCTCCGGCTGCGGCAGCCAGCTGCCGCCCGACCCGAAGCCGTACGAGGCGCCCTCGGCGGTCCACGGAATCGGCACCCGGCATCCGTCGCGGAAGCCGTCCTGGCCCGCGGCCCGGACGAAGGCGGGGTCCTGGCGGACCTCGTCGGGCAGGTCGGTGACCTCGGGCAGGCCGAGTTCCTCGCCCTGGTAGACGTACGCGGAGCCGGGCAGCCCCAGCATCAGCAGGGACGCCGCCCGGGCCCGGCGCACCCCGCCGCCGAGGCGGGTGAGGTGCCGTACGACGTCGTGGTTGGACAGCACCCAGGTGGTCGGGGCGCCGACCGTCCGCATGGCGTCCAGCGACTGGTCGATGACCTTGCGCAGCTCCTCCGCGTCCCAGCCCGTGCCGAGGTACTGGAAGTTGAACGCCTGGTGCAGCTCGTCGGGCCGCAGGTACTTCGCGGTCCGGTCGACGGTCGCGGTCCAGGCCTCGGCCACGCCGATGCGCTCGCCGTCGTACTCGTCGAGGATCTGGCGCCATGAGCGGTAGATCTCGTGGACGCCGTCCTGGTCGAAGAACGGGAGGACATCGTTGCCAAGGAGCTTGAGCTGCTCGTGGTCGCCGATGTCCGGCAGGCCCTCGGCCTTCACCAGGCCGTGCGCCACGTCGATCCGGAAGCCGTCCACGCCCATGTCGAGCCAGAAGCGCAGGATCGAGCGGAACTCGTCCCGTACCGCCGGGTGCTCCCAGTTGAAGTCCGGCTGCTCGGGGGCGAACAGGTGCAGGAACCACTCCCCGTCCTCGGCTCTCGTCCAGGCCGGGCCTCCGAAGACCGACTCCCAGTCGTTGGGCGGCAGTTCGCCGTTCTCCCCCTTTCCGGGACGGAAGTGGTACCGCGCGCGCAGCGGCGAGCCCTGGCCCTCCCGCAGCGCCTGCTTGAACCATTCGTGCTGGTCGGAGGAGTGGTTCGGGACCAGGTCCACGATGATCCGCAGGCCCAGCGCGTGCGCGTCGCGGATCAGGCCGTCGGCGTCGTGCAGCGTGCCGAACATCGGGTCGATCGCCCGGTAGTCGGCCACGTCATAGCCCGCGTCCGCCTGCGGCGACGCGTAGAAGGGGCTCAGCCAGACGGCGTCCACGCCGAGGTCCCGCAGGTAGGGGAGCCGGGCGCGTATGCCGGGGATGTCGCCCATGCCGTCGCCGTTGCCGTCGGCGAAGCTTCGCGGATAGACCTGGTAGATCACGGCTTCCCGCCACCAGTCGCTCCGCGGGTTCCCCGGGATGTCGGTCGGCTGGGCGTGGTCGGCGAGGCGCTGGGTCATGACGTCCTTGGTTGGTGTGTACGGGCGTGGGGGGAGGCGGGTTTCAGGACTTGGCCGCGCCCGCGGTAAGCCCCGTCACCAGATGCTTCTGCACGAGGTAGAAGATGACGATCACCGGTATCGCGATGAGCACCGCCGCAGCGGACATGTACTGCCACTCCGAGTCGTGCTCGCTGATGAAGCTGCCCAGCCCGACCGCCAGCGTGTACTTGCCGTCGTCGAGCATGAACGTGTTGGCGAAGGCCACCTCGCCCCAGGCCGTGAGGCAGGTGTAGAAGGCGGCCACGGCCAGCCCCGGCCGGGCCAGCGGCAGGATGAGGCGCCAGAAGGTGCCGAAGGGGCTGAGGCCGTCGACGCGGCCCGCCTCGTCGATCTCCTGGGGGATCGTGTCGAAGTAGCCCTTGAGGAGCCAGGCGCAGTAGGGCACGGCGGTGCTGCAGTAGACGAGGATGAGACCGCCGTAGGTGTCGATCAGGCCGAGGTCGGCGAGGATCGTGTACATCGGCACGATGAGGACGGCGATCGGGAACATCTGGGTGACCAGCAGCACCCACATCAGCTTCTTGTAGCCGGGGAAGCGCATCCGCGAGACCGCGTAGCCGGTGGTGGCGGCGAACATGACGCCGATGACGCAGGTGAAGAAGGCGATGAGCGCGGTGTTGCCCATCCAGGTGAAGAAGCTGGTGTGGTTCAGGACGTGGTCGTAGTTGGACAGGCTCGCCTTGCCGGCGATGCCGCCGGGGTGCAGGTAGTCGTCCTTGTCGGGGCCGAGCGACAGGTAGACCAGCCAGCCGATGGGGAAGACGGCGATGAGGCTGGCGGTCATCAGAAGGCCGTGCGACAGGATCGAGCCGGTGCGGCTGCGCGAGCGGCGGCCGCGGTACTTCGCCGGGCGGGCGGCGACTCGACGGGCGCCGGGCGCGGCGGCGGGGGCCGGTGTCTCGGTGGTGGTGCTCATGGTGGTGGTCCCTGCCCTTTCAGCCGGCGAGTTGTTCGTTGCGGGCCAGCCACCGGCGGTAGAAGGCCGTGAAGACAATCAGGATGGACAGCAGCAGGACGCCGTACGCGGCGGACTGGGCGTAGTCGCGGGGCTGCTGGCCGAAGCCGAGGCGGTAGGCCCAGGTCACCAGGATCTGGGCGTCCGGGGCGCCGCTGCCGAACAGCAGGAAGATGATGGCGAACTGGTTGAAGGTCCAGATGACGCCGAGCAGGATCACGGTGCTGCTGACCGAGCGCAGCCCCGGCAGCGTGACGTTGCGGAAGCGCTGCCAGGCGTTGGCGCCGTCCATCTCCGCGGCCTCGTAGAGCTCCTGCGGGATGGACTGCAGGCCGCCGAGCAGCGAGACCAGCATGAAGGGGACGCCGACCCAGGTGTTGACCATGATGGCGGCCAGGCGCTGGAAGGTGGTGTCCTCCAGCCACTGCGGTTGCGGCAGATGGAGGCCGCCGAGGACGG
>Ga0307517_10011594_pt1 | contig 12201 bp, 14 predicted proteins | sample 23_EM_MG_FD_194515 | JGI IMG/M metagenome (GOLD analysis project Ga0307517, IMG submission 194515) | Populus trichocarpa ectomycorrhiza microbial communities from riparian zone in the Pacific Northwest, United States - 23_EM | ecosystem: Host-associated > Plants > Roots > Unclassified | place...
AACGTCGTAGCAATTGACAATGTTTTGTGAGGAAAACTACAGTATTTTCCCCAATAAAATAAAATAAAAAACCATTTAGAGAAATACTATAGCAATCCATAATGTTTTGTGAGAAAAACTACAACGCTTTTCCCATATTATTTAGCTTTATTGTAATTATAATTCTTAACCAACTTAATATTAAAAAAATGACAGATAATTTTGGAAAAAATAATAAAAAAATCATATGGGAAAACACTGTAATAATTCACAGTGTTTTAAATAAAAAAATTATAAAGCTAAATTCTTAATTAGCTCAATATTAAAAAAATCAAATCGACAGAGACAATTTTAGAAAAAAAAACACAAAAAAGAGGGAAAAAATCATGTTGGAAACACTGTAACAATTCATAGTGTTTTGTGATAAAAACTACAGTGCTTCCCCACATGATTTAACTTTATTTGTAATGACTTGTAATTGTAATTTTCAATAATGTTTTGTGAGGAAAGCTACAGTGCTTTCCCTACATGATTAAGTTTTATTACAAAGTTAAATTCTAACCAACTCAATATTAAAAAAAATAAAATCGACGAAGATAATTTTAGAAAAAAATATTACAAAAAAAGAAAACACAAAAGAAACTGGAAAAAACCATGTAAGGAAAAACCATATCAATCCATAGTGTTTTATGAGAAAAAAGTTGTATTTACTTATAATTGCAATTCTTAACCAACTTAATATTTAAAAAATAAAATTGACAAAGACAATTTTAGGGAAAAACATAACAAAACAGGAAAAAACCATATGAGAAAAAACACTGTAGCAATCCACAGTAATTTGCGAGGAAAGTTACAGTGCTTTCCTCACATATTGTAACTGTAATTTTTAATCAGTTCAATATTAAAAAATAAAATAAAAAAAAAGATAATTTCAGAGAAAATTATATATAAAAAAACCATGCGGAGAAATACTGTAGCAATAAACAATGTTTTAAAGAAAAAAATTACAAAACTAAATTCTCAATCAGCTCAATATAAAAAAAAATCGACAAATATAATTTTGAAAAATAAAAAAATAAAATAGAAAAACTACGTGGGAAAACACCGTAGCAATCCAAAGTATTTTAAAGGAAAAAAATTACAAAGCAGAATTTTTAACCAGCTCAATATTTAAAAAGTAAAATCAACAAAGATAATTTTTTTAAAACAAAATAAATGGAAAAAAAAAAAGAAGAAAAAAGAAGCAAAGTTGGAAAAAAATAAAAAAATGAAAAAAAAGGGGAAAAATACTGTGAATTACTGTTGTAATTTACAATGATTTAGGTGTGGGGGAACAGTGATTCCCCCACACCATTTAGATATTGTTATAATATATAGTATAGTTAATTTACAGGCCTCCTACTCTATAGATCGAATCAGAAAAAAATTAAATATAACAAAAAAAATATTCAGATAATTTAATTGTTATTAAATTCAACAGGTTAATATTGAAACTTTTTAATTTAACTTATGTGAATCAAGTTTAAAATAAAATTGTATGAGAGTTATCTCAACGTGACTTAATCAATTTGATTAGTTTAAAAGCAACATGCCTTACTGGTAAAAAAAAAAAAAATTAAGAATGAAATTGATAAAAAAAAAATTCTTAATCCAACTCTTGCCTAGTTCTAGTATAAAATCAAACAAAGAGAGAGCTATTCTAATATTATCCAATTAACTTGGTGGTCTAAAGACAGAGAAAAAATATTTGAGAATAAATTTGAAAATAAAATTAATATAAAAAATCTTTTGACTTAATTCTTGATCTAGCTCTGGTTTGAAATTAAACAATATGAATGTTGCATCAACATGATGTAGTAGACTTAATTGGTTAAAAAATAACATGATGATTGTTAAAGAATTTAAACGACAAATTAATAAATAAAAAAATAAAATAACTTTACTATTTATATAAATAATGAAGCTACACAAGGCAAGCTAGTTCTCTTTTATCACCTGCGCGCGCATATGTATATAATTATTAATTATGATAATAGGATTGTAAAAAAAAAAAAAAAACTAAAACTAAAGCATTTTCTACATAGAAATGGAGAATTTATTTTCATTGGGGACCATGTTGACACTACTAGCAAAAAAAATTATTAACAACTTTTTTTAGGTTTTATTTTGTTTTGAGATTATTTTAATGTGTTATATTTAAATTAAATAATAAATAATAAAAAATAATATTTTAATATAATTAAAAAAAAAAAAACACTTTGATTCAATACACCAATATCAAGTAAGGTGTTACTCCAGATCAAACAATCCATTGGGTCAAGAAGAAAAGATTAAAAAAAAAAAATCAAGAAAAGGAATTTTGATTAAATCATCCAATTGGATACGCAATATTCTTTCCCGCTCCCTTCTTCTTCTTCTCTCCCTGTCAAACCCAATTTAGGGTTTTACAGTTCTTTATCCCCTTCACTCTTCACTCCACTCTCCGTTAAAAATGATGTACGGTGGTGATCCTCAGCAACAGCAACAGCAACAGCAACACCACCACCACCAGCAGCTGCAGCAACAGCAGCAGCAGCAGCAGCAACAGCAGCAGCAGCAGCAGCAACAACAACAACAACAACAACACCACCACCACCACCAACATATGCAACATCAACCGCCACCTGGTAATGACTTCCACCGAGGCCCCCCGCCACCGCCGATGATGCGGCAACCCTCCGCTTCATCAACAACTCTTAGTCCTCTCGATTACCACCACCAACACCACCCTCCGCAGGCCGCCCCCGGTCCTCCTCATCCTAATTACGAAGGTAGGTAGTTAGTTACTAAGTGCATTGTGTTTTGTTTTTTCAAGTGTTTTAGGGTTTGGGAGTTCTGTCTTGATTAATTTAATTAGAGTGACCAAGTTTCAATTTTAACCTAAATTATAGTTATGAACTGTGTGTTTTGATTGAAATTTTGTGATTTTCTTGATTGTTTGTTGTTGTTGTTTTAGGTCATGGTGATGGTTATGGTGGAAAAAGGATGAGGAAGCTTACGCAAAGGAGAGCTGTTGATTATACAAGCACGGTTGTTAGGTATATTCAGGTAATGCTTGAAATTTGTGACAGCTCTTAATGTATCTAAATTGGAAGCAATGCGAATTTTGGAATTTGTTTTCTTTGAAGTGGATGTGTTTCTTACTGGATTTGGTGTTCCTTTAATTAGAATTGAATAATTAATGGGCGCATCTATTTGTCTGTGTTAATTCCACTATCTGAATTTGTAGTTGTTTTCTTCTATATCATGCCTTTGGCTAAAAAGCTTATCAGTGTTGGTGTTGAATTCATAGTTGGACAGGACTAGTGGTTTTCATCAGGTCATAGTGCTGATCTTGACCAAGAGTTAATTGCTTGGAGAGGTGGTGGTTTTTGCACATGAAAAAAAAGGAATTACACCAATAGGTTTTTGTTCGCCTCTGCTAGTATTTTAGGTTTTGTGAAGGGAGCGAAATAAAAGAGTATTTGGAAGGAAAAGTTTACTCTTAACTCTTTGAAGGACTTGTGGGTTCAAACTTTACACTTCTAGTAATCTGACGTTGAAGAAAACATTTGAACTTCACAGATTATGGATTTTCTATGATGTTCATATGATGCACAGTCAATGATTTACTTGCTAGTTTCTTTTGCTTGCAAGTGGGTGGCAACCCCCTGGTGCCTGCATCACTAGATCTTTTGTTATTTGAGTTACTTGTAATCTTGTTTCAGTGTTGCTGCAGACTCGTATGTGGCAGAGGGACTCGAGGGACAGGACAATATTGCAACATACCCCAGCAGCTGCAATTGATGTTAGTGAACATGGTTTATCTATATTCTTTCTTTATGAGACATCTTGACCAAAGTGGCTGTCAGTTTAATTATCTTTCTATGCTTCTAGCATGCAAATTTTCTTCATGTGTTGATCTCTGGTGCAGGTGTTGCCTACAGTTGCCTATTCTGATAATCCATCAACAAGCTTTGCTGCAAAATTTGTCCATACATCTCTAAACAAAAACCGTTGTTCAATTAATCAGGTTTTGGTAAGTCAGATTGCGAAAAAAATCCTGACATTGTTATTTATTTGAAAAGATAAGCATATATTTTCTCTTAGGACGTAGTATGATCTACTCGTATTGTTCTATTATGGACCATCCAGTGAAATTATGTTTCTTTTGAAGTTTGAAGTCAATTTGCTTTGGTTTTTACGAAAGGGAATACCACATTTGATTATTTATCACTACCTGGGCTGAATTTATCTTCCTTATTTTTTTCCCTGTTAAACACGTTTCAGGTTCAGAGTCAGATGAAACTGCAATTCATTCAATGGGTTATCAAACTTAGTTTTTACTTGTCTGAGGTGTCAAATATATAATTGTGTATGACATCTTGAAAAATGACTTACACTGAATTATTCTTCTTTGCTGTTACAAGGCCCTAGACGTGTTTCATTCTGATAGCATAAAATGTTAGGCCTTTCATTGTGTCAATATGAGTGGAAAAAAGAAATTGTTGCTGGATGTGCAAATTGCCTGTTGTAACAAATCAAGTTAGATGAAGACTGGCGATCCATGTTGTTTCCCACAAACTGAACTATCTTACCATCTTTAATTTATCTACTAGTTAGCTCTTTGAGACCTCAGTCTACAGTTTGTGTGACAGTGTAGAAAGTTGTTGACTTCTAAGCAGTAGTCTCCAATTCCTACTTGGCAGAGCAGATAACTTCATTTGCTTAGTATAGAAAAAGTGGTGTGCGTGCGCCTGCACACCGGCATAAACATGCAATGAGTTTACATGCATGCTGCCTATTGTGGAATGAGTTTGAATGCCATTCATTTCTTGCTTGGTCCAAATTTATTGTAACTTAACATTTTCCTAGCCATTTTCCCTTCTTAATGGTAGAAAACATATGGGTTCTTTCTTTTGGGATTCATCACATCTGATGTTTCTTTAATCATGTTATCAAACATATTCTGACCCATTTCTTCATATATAGTGGACTCCAAACGGGAGACGTCTAATCACAGGTTCTCAAAGTGGGGAATTCACCCTTTGGAATGGACAGTCATTTAATTTTGAAATGATTCTTCAGGTGTGTGGTTATGGTCTTTTAATTTTGATTTTTAACTAGGAAAGAAGCGAGATTGATGATAGAAGCGAGATTGATGATTTTTGTGGAGTTCTTTTATGTGCAGGCTCATGATCAAGCAATCAGGTCTATGGTATGGAGCCACAATGACAATTGGATGGTCTCCGGTGATGATGGTGGTGCAATTAAGTAATTCCCATATGTTCCTATGGTTTTGTTGCTATTATGTTTGTATATATTGTTCATCTAATGTTGTTTTATACTGTTTTAGGTATTGGCAGAGCAACATGAATAATGTTAAGGCCAATAAATCTGCTCATAAAGAATCAGTGCGAGGCTTAAGGTAGAATTTCGCTTCATATTTTTCTTCCTTTTCCGTTTTTTTCTCTCCAAATATGTGATGTTGGTGAAGATCTTATTGCAAACCTCTTGAACAGTTTCTGTAGGACAGATTTGAAGTTCTGTTCCTGCTCTGATGACACTACTGTTAAAGTTTGGGACTTTGCTCGGTGTCATGAAGAGCGTTCATTAACGGGTAATGTGTTTTTGGTCGATGAACATATGATATTAATTGTGGTGCCCATTTTGGGTGGTTTCTTCTTTAGTAGAGCTATCTTATATACCTGTTGGGAGGAGGGTTGGCCCATTATTTATAGTACTGAATGGGATGATCCTTCTTCCATTCACCTGAATAAGTTGAAGTAATGTTTCTTTAAGATTGCTTGATATGATGCCATACTTTTAGTCAGAAAAGTTGACCTTGAAAGAAGAATATTGAAATATGCAATGGGCCCAAAACCCCTTCTCAGTCATTTTCTTCTGCGAAAGATAGTTTAGAGACTAATGCAGGGAACATTTATGGGTTTGTTTCCTCATGTTCTCTTATTACTCATTTGGACGGAGAGAAATAAAAGGTTTTCAAGGTGAGAACACTTCCATTTGTGGGCTAGAGATATCTGCTTAAAGATTTTATGATATTAGGATGGATGCAATTACTAGTTCACTCCCTCTTTGATTTGCAAATGTTAGCTGGTAGATAACATGTTTTTGGCTTCCGTGGTATACTTCTATTGTACAGGGGCTGATGCCCCTGTTTTGGTACATAAATTAGTGTACGCCCCACCAAACAGTCTGATTGCATAGATTACTGTCTGTGTGCTGTGCTCATAATATTTGCACTGAGTGACCTAAAGAGTTTTCCCTGCATCATTTTGAACTCAGGCAGGCCATGGTTGGGATGTGAAGAGTGTTGATTGGCACCCTACAAAATCTCTACTAGTGTCAGGTCTGCCCTAAATTCATTTTTGAATGTCATGATCTCTTTCGAAGTTGACATTGTTGTGCTTGATGCTGCTAATTGACTTTTTTTTTAGGTGGGAAAGACAACCTAGTAAAACTCTGGGATGCTAAATCTGGAAAAGAGCTTTGCTCATTGTGAGTACAAATTTGCTTGGTCATGAGGCTCAAGTTTGGCTTAGAATTTCTTTTTATAAATGTTACAAGCTGGGCTTGGGTTTTGCAGTCATGGCCACAAAAATACTGTGCTTTGTGTCAAATGGAACCAAAATGGTAACTGGGTGCTGACTGCTTCAAAAGATCAAATCATCAAGGTTTGCAAATTCTTTCTCACACCAAAGCCCTCGTTTATGAAAGGATGGCTTGAATGTTGTTCCCAGTTTACCTTGTCCATTTTGTAATTTTTGCATCTTTGCAGCTTTATGATATAAGGGCAATGAAGGAGCTTGAATCTTTCCGTGGGCATCGGAAGGACGTGACTGGTTAGTAACACCTTTCACCTATGCAAACTGTACGAGAATAAAATTTAGTTGTATAATGCTCTGCTGTTGATTGTAAAGTTATGGGAATAAATTGCTTTTATATATTATGCTCATTGTTGGCTGAGCCTTTATTAAATTTGCTAGCATGCTTGTTTTAATTTTTAACTTTTCTGTGCTGTGATTCGTATACGGTGATATACTTATCTTAAAAATGCTCCCAACCTTTTCTAGCGTTGGCTTGGCATCCATTCCATGAAGAGTACTTCGTCAGTGGGAGTTACGATGGATCCATTTTCCATTGGCTTGTGGGGTAATGTTGTTATCTCAAATAGAACTATATATTTTTTTTGCTGTTAAATTATTCTACAACTTCTACCTGAAGTTCTCATCATTTTATGCATTAGGTGATTGAATGTTATGTTTTTTTTTTAATATATTTTTCATTAAAATGTTTGCAATGCATGGAAAATCTATTCCCAAGGAAATGAGTAGATGGAGGTTGAAGAGAACTATATATATAATTTAAAAGTATACAGTGGAAGGGGATGCATAGAGTCCCCCAAACAATTTTTTGTTTTTTTGTTGATTCATTGTTCAGGGAAAACTATAAGAAAACAAGAAAATAGATTTTAAGATTTCTTCTTTGCAGAATTTGTCGTTTGCTTTTTTTCATTGTTTTGGATGGTGGATTCCTGAAAAAAAATCAATCTTTTGTTCCTATTTCCTTTTTCTGTCTGTTTAAGTTGATTCTATTTTCTTGTTTGATACTATTTGTGCTGTTTGCTTCACATGTGGAAGTAATCTCATAAAGTTTCTGTATCTTATGACTGATGATGCATAGGCATGAAACCCCTCAGATTGAAGTTTCCAGTGCTCATGATAATAGTGTTTGGGATCTTGCATGGCATCCAATCGGATATCTTCTTTGCAGGTAAATGCTTTAAATTCAAGTTCATTGATCCTGGGATGTTAACTGGTTTTTAGTTTTCCAAACCTTTTGAGCTGATATTCGAATACGTTACCTTTCTTGAATTTCATTGCTTGGAATATTGAATGTGGTTCAATATAGTTAGTTACCGCAGTTTTACCTTTTCTAGTTATCAATAAGTTGCATTGTCTTGTTTCTTGTTCTATTTCTTGGTAAGTTGGTGTGTAACCCAGTTAAAGAGGAACGTGAGTGGCTCAAATCAATGGTATTTCAATGTGCACATCTAAAAGACTTCATTATCTGAAACTGCTTCACAAGTTGCTCTCCACTTGGGCCATTAATATATAAAACAGATGTACAGACTGCCTTTGAAGCATGGAAAACTTGAAAATTCTAAGGAATCAATTTTTTTCAAAGCAAACTGTGCATGATGGTATAAATTTTTTGGCTTATTTTTGCTGTTCTTCTGGGTCTTTTGAGGAGTTTCTATTAGTTGATATTCTCTGGGGTTGGAAACCCTTTTTGTCAATATTTTTATATGGAAAGATGCTGATTTTCATTTTCGTGCTGAACCTTGCACTCTGAATTTTTTCAATAAAAAAGGGAGGGAGAATTCTTGGTTGTGCTAAATGAGTACTTGGCTCTAGCAACTTCAAGAATTTTGTTTGCATGAAAGATTTGAATGTCAAATAATAGTATTTCAATGTTCTGGTGAAGGACTAAAAGAAAAAAATGACATGATTAAATTCCTTGTCATCCTAACCTATAACCCTTTTATAAGGTGTTTCTATCTCTTCAGTTACAAAAATCTGCATAATTTTTTCTGCAGTGGTAGCAATGATCACACGACAAAGTTTTGGTGCCGAAATAGGCCAGGAGACACTGCCCGTGATAAATTTAACGTGGGTCAAAACCAAGGTTAGGCTTTACAAACTGATGAAGCTGAAAATTGGCTTAATTGACATTCTGTATTAAATCCAATCATGTGTTGCATCGGCCGGAAAATCTGTGTTTGTTTCAAAAAATTTAAGCTACAATATTTTCCATGATGTTATGATTAGTATACAAAAGCATATTTTATTGATTAATTTTCTAACCATTACTATCTTCTACCAGGTTATGGTGAACAAAATCCTGCCTTTGGTGGCCGCTTCCCTGGCAATTTCCCTGTACCTGAACCACCAACAACTCCAGGACCATTTCCTCCTGGATTGACTCGAAATGAAGGAACTATTCCAGGTGTTGGAGCTGCAATGCCACTATCGATTCAATCTCTTGATGCATCCCAGGGAGAGAAGCAGCCTCTTCCTATTTCTATGCCCTTTGGATCGCCTCCTCTTCCTCCCGGTCCACATCCGTCGCTTCTTGCTGCTAATCAGCAGCAGGGATATCAACAAAATCCTCAGCAGATGCCACAACAGCAACACCAACCACACCCTCAGCACATGCCTCCTTTGCCTATGCCGCCTCCAAATATGCAGCAGCTACAGCCTCCATCCCACGTACCCCTGCTCCCTCATATGCATCTACCTCGCCCTCCACAAATGCCCCCTCATGGCATGCCTTCACCAATCCCATCTTCCATGCCCGGATCTTTACCTTCATCACTGCCTGGTCCAATGGTATGATATAGTACTCCAGTCATTTTTTTTCTTTCCCTAGTCCATCCAGTCTCTCTCACTTTAATTCCAAACGTTGGAATTTTGAGCTTTCTCTATTAATTTCTTTGCATTGTTGAAAATGCAAAGCTCACTGGCTACTTTTTAGAAACACAAGTGGTGGTTGAAAGGATATGGTGTCGTTTAAAATAGATTTTGGAACTCTAATTTCTAGCTATATCTGTTCAGCACTTTCCTTAGTGAGATGTATTTTGAATGTTGGATTTTGCTTCCTTTTTTTTCCTTTCTAGGGGATGCAAGGGACAATGAATCAGATGGTACCTTCATTACAACAAGGCCATTTTATGGGCATGAATCCATTGCATGCAGGATCCTTACCCACAAGTGCCGCCCCAACAGTTGGTGGGGGTTTTCCAAATGGCCTGCCAAATATGCAGGGCCCATCAAATGCAAGCGGGGGCCAAATGTATTCACAGGGTGGTCCATTCAACCGTCCACAAGGTGGACAGATGCCAATGATGCCTGGGTTTAATCCTTATCAGGTAAGATAGACATCACATTGTTAGGTTATGAACGATGTACCCTCCCCCATGTTTGCACAAAAAATGCCCATTACTGTCAGTGTAAATTAATGGTATTTTGTAATTTGTTGTTGGCATTTTCAGGTTCCATAGACAATTTAAACAACGTTACTTGAACATCCATGAAATGGAAATGGCTATTTAAAATATCAATTAGAAAAGTTCTACTGAGGATTACTGAATTCTTAATCTATATTCTAGCTATTCTGATGCTCTAGTGCACAAACCTTCTTAATCCAAAACATCCTTTTTATTCCTTCTTCCAACCCATTTTATGGTAAAAATAAGCATGAAAGGCAAGCAACCATTTGTTTGAGGGAGGTTCTTTCCTGAGGTTAACATTTTCTTTAAGGATGACTTTGTCAAAATATTTTTTGTGTAGCATCATTATAGTGTAGTGTGCTCAGCAATCCTACTGACTTCCGTGCCGAATAGTATCATTGGCAAAACTGAAAACCAAACTCTCCAAAACATGTTACTTAGACTACTAAAGAGTAGAGAGATGCAAAATTCTGTCATTGAGATAATTCTCTTATTGCAGTCTACAGTTTTGGATCATGCAAAATTTCTAGAGTTCTAGTGACTTATGCAATTTAATTAAAATACGACGAGGGAAACTGTTGATGTAAGCATGCATAATTTTATTTGCTTTTTGGGTTGCATATATCATTTTTCATGTCCCTTGTGAGTGATGAAGATGATAATGTCAGGACAGAATTCTACATGTTACTTGTTTCTGAGTGGGCTTGTGTCTGCAACATTTTTGTTTGTTCAAGAAAAAGCTAACATGTGTTAAATCGTAATTGCAGTCTGGGAACCAATCTGGTATGCCTCCACCACTACCACCTGGTCCACCACCACATTCACAGACACCTCAGTAGAACCATTGTTGCATCATGGAAGGGCAGCTGCCTAGAACTCAAAGACGAGAGAATGCTTTTGCTGCTTGTGCTCGTACTAACAACTCAACTTAAAAGTCGCTGTTCGGTGCCTCTGCCAATTTTCTTTTTGCCTTGTAGTCATGTTTAGTGCTTTACACTGAATATCTTTTTGCCCCATTTCCATTGGCGATACAAGATTGTACAAGTAGGCCAAGTGTTCTTACTTTTATTATTACTCTTAACTGAATATTTTTTTGCGTGTTGCCCACTCTGATTACTATTGGTGAATGTCTTTGTTGTTGTTGAATTCGTCTTGTTAAGGTCTTTCCAGCGATACTGATAGTGTCATCATTAAAGTTTCGGTGTGTTTTCGAAGTCTTTTTCATTTTTTATTTCCTTTATTTTTCTCTCTCCTTGTTAAATCCTATGTCCATCAAATTTGCAATTTGAAAGAGTTAGATAAGACTTGCGACTCGGCGAATCATAAATTTCTTAGAGGACTCTAATTAAAGTTATGTTATTTTTTTAAATATATTTTACACCATGTTATTTTATCATATATTTATTTTACTACGCTACAAACCAAAAAAACAAATCATAGGATATGAGGTTCGTATCTATCTCTTATACATGTGGTCTATTGCCTATGATAGTCTTGTCTTGCAAGAATCTTAGGTTTTAATCATCATAAATTTGAATTTAATTATAAATTTGAATTGAAGAATGAAATTGAAAGTTATTAAAATTTGTACAAAATGATTAAGGAAAAAAATTAGAAATTTAAAGAATAAGGACTATATTGGAGAATATAATATTTGGTAAATTGAGATTGAATGATGAAATTAAAAATAAATAAAACTTATTTGAAAGAGCTAAAACAAAAAATTAGAAGTTAAAATAAAAAATAAAAAATAAAAAGAATAAGAATTGAAGTTGAAATAAAATCAACTAAGAATGCTAAGTTATAATTTTTTGAGGAGGAGAGAAAAGAATGAGAAAAACAAAAAAGGTCTATCGACACCAAACCAGATTCATTGGTGACACATGTCACACCAACAAAAAAAAGGATATGATGATGCTTTTAATGACACGGTGAAAGAGCACTTTTCGATGTCGGAAGGCGCCACACACACGCCCACCTTTGTGGTTTTTTTTCTTAGCCAGATACAAAATTGTTCTTGTGCTGACTTTATAATCACAAAAAACCATTGAGAAAAAACTAAAATACCCCTTAACCCAGGTTTTTTTTTTGTTTTTACTTTAAGGTAGTTTTGTCATGCATTTTAATTGTTTATTATTTTTCTATAAAAAAAAAATACAAAATTGTCTCTC
>Ga0307517_10011595_pt1 | contig 12201 bp, 15 predicted proteins | sample 23_EM_MG_FD_194515 | JGI IMG/M metagenome (GOLD analysis project Ga0307517, IMG submission 194515) | Populus trichocarpa ectomycorrhiza microbial communities from riparian zone in the Pacific Northwest, United States - 23_EM | ecosystem: Host-associated > Plants > Roots > Unclassified | place...
AAATAAACACAAATAAAATATTGAAAACGCAAGTTGAGCAGCCAGCTCTGGTCTCTCATGAGCTGACTCTGCTCCACCACCCCCCTCCCTCCCTCCCTGTTGCTGTAAATTAATATATACTACCCCACTAAATTAATATGAAGAGAAGCCTGGGTCGATAAATAGGAAGATAACTGCAAATCGGTTGCCATTCCTTCAACTTCAGACAGTACTGAGAAAGAGAGTGAAGCTTTAGGTTGCATTGCAATAACTTCATAGCCCAAAAGCCAACTTGCTCTCCTCTTCTTTACTCAAGAAAGAGAAATATTAAGGAAAACTGCATGGCATCTATCCAGAGCTTTCTCTGAAAAAGTCAAACAAATATTCAAGATCCCTGAGCTTGGTTAGCTGTTTATCCATTTACACCCCCCCATTGCCCATACTCCCATAACAGCTTTGTCAGTGTCCTTTTATTTACCGTCACAGGTCAATTTCCAATTTTCCAATATCACAATCTCTTTTCTTTATATCAAACCCTAGCCAAGAATATTAGAGGGAGCGTAATAAGATGACAATGAAGATCCGGTGTGATGTGTGTGACAAGGTAGAGGCCACAGTTTTTTGTTGTGCAGATGAAGCTGCTCTCTGTGATGGATGTGATCACAGAGTTCACCATGCAAACACGCTAGCAAGCAAACACTCAAGGTTCTCTTTAGTCCATCCTTCCTTCAAAGAATCCCCTCTTTGTGATATCTGCCAGGTACTAGCAGCTAGATACTTCTCTTACTTTTCTCTAATGTGGTTATGGTGGTGAAAATGTTTATGGTATTTGTTGTTGTTTTTCTTCAGGAGAGGAGAGCCGTTCTGTTTTGTCAAGAGGATAGAGCAATTCTATGCAGAGAATGTGACCTTCCAATTCACAAAGTTAATGAACATACCCAGAAACACAATAGGTTTCTTCTCACAGGTGTAAAGCTCTGTGGTCCTTCTCTGTACGCAACATCATCCTCCGCTAGTAACTGTGATGCAAACATTAACACTACTAGAAATAGAAACCATCAGCACTACCTGAAGAAACCGATTTCAGCTTCCAATGAAATCTTCAGTTCTCCTTCAGTAGCGACAGCGTCGCCACCAACAGCATATAGTTATGACGATAATCATGTTAGTGGCGGTGGTTCAGTTTCAACAAGTAGCATATCTGAGTATTTAGAGACGGTAGTACCAGGGTGGCGCGTGGATGATTTTCTTGATCCTTCATTCACTAGCAATAATAGTTTCAGCAAGGGTTGGAATGCACCCTATATATAAAGAGAGTGGCCTCTTGTAGTTTTGACTTTTGAGGGTGTTAAATTTTTTAAGACTCATCTACACTCTTTTCTCTGACATTGCCCAATTTGATGTAAACTTGTGGCCATTTTTTGCCATTGCTGGATCAAGATCTTAAAAGCTACGGGAGTTCTTTTTTCACCAGAAGTTATAGACTTCTGGGTCCCCAGCCTGGTTTTGCCTGGTGGATTTAACGAGTCCAGAGAAGCAAGCAAAATGAATGCATGCTGTTTGGATTGCTCAGCACTTTAATTAGCATATAATATCAAGATTCTCGGAAATGAAAAGGAGAATAAAGATACACAAGGAGCTGATGAACCAGCGTTGGTCAGATACCTGGGGAAAAACACTTCTCATGGAAGCATACGTTGTTTCTATACATGGTGATACAAATCACAACATTCTGCTGCAAGTTCAAAAACAAGGCAACATCCTAAATTTGATACTTTGGAATGTACTGATTCTTTGTTTACCTTTGATTAATCTTATTTTACAGCCCCTAAGGGAGAGAGTGCAGAAACAATATATTGATATACCTTTTTGACAATTACATACAGTAAACTAATAAAAGAATCGCACCACTGTTCCAGTGAATGTAGCGAACAGGAAAACATCGGCAAAGCCCTGCAATTATTGAAGTGGCGGGGAAGAAGGGGAAAAAAAACAGAGCATGTCAGTTTATCTTTTGATGGAAGACACTCTAATTTTCACATGAATGACACAGCAGTTTGGGAAATAGTTCCTCTTTCTTTCCAGATTGCTGAAGAGATTTTTATTGCATGTGCCGGACTCGTGAGTCCATGACTCAATGGACACCGGATCAGAAGATCCATTCCATGTGAGAGCGATAGCCTTTGTGTCTGCAGGCTAACCTGTAGTTTATTTTGATAATTCAATTTTCCTTCTAAACTATGTACATGTTAACGGTTCTTATCTACTTGTCTAGTAATATGACAAGGCATTGAGGAAGCTAAATTTGTCCAAAAGGTTGACCTATCAGCAAATCAGAAAAAATGAGCAGAGCTAGTATAGATGACCTTTATTTGAGGGTAAAAGCACAATGTCAAGTGAATGCAAAGAGCCTATCTGCAATCTTTGTGCGACAAATCGGGCACTCAGAACAAGCAAGCGAACAAGATTTACACACTGCAAAGCATAAACCAGCAGTAGTCATGATTAGACATCATGTGCAGAAAGGATAGGCACAGTTCAAATGAAAGCAACTAACTGACTTACAACAAAAATGTCGACAGGGGAGAAGAATTGCTGCTGTTGGTGATTCAAAACATACTTTGCACACGTGAGAATTGGCATCTCCATTTCCCAGGTATTTGAGCTCTTTTTCCTTCATCTCTTGCATCCGCGCCTGCAAGCAGAAATGAAGAATGATTGCAGCAGATGGGTACAACAAAGCAAAGTAAGAAACGAAAAAAAAAAGGGTTCAAATAATTAAGGTTTACCTTCAACCGAACAACTAGGGGCTCTTCCTTAGGAGTTCCATCAACTTGTTGTGATGCATCCAAATCTTGTCTCTCTTTTACAGCATTATTTTGATCAACTTCGACCCCATTCATTTTGGGATCCCTGGCATGATCTATACCATCACCATGCCTTTCATCAGCATTCATCCCAGGGATAGCACTCCCATCTTTCTTTAACTTAGCAACAAGCACCCACATATTTGCTAAGTCATTTTCCAGAGCCTCCTCCCTTTTCTTGGCCTCTTCACACCTTTTCCTGTATTCATCTTCTATGAATTCCTTTTCAGCCAAGGATGCCTCAAGTGCTGCTTCGCGTTGTTTTCTTGCCTGAAGTTCCATTTTTAAATCATCTGGATCCAGATTCCACAACTCGAAGTCATCAGAATGCATTCCTGAAATCTCATTTCCTCTGCCAGAGAACCGCCCCTTCCTCCCTGGTCTTGTGGCATCATAGTACTTGCGGTTAACTCCATTAATTGTTTGCATGCCAGCACCTCTAGAATGCACGGATTCTCGGGCAGCCAGCAATTCTTGTTCCAATTTTGCATTCTGTAATGAGAGCTTGGTCACTTCACCAGCTAAATTCTTCAGCTCAACTGCAGCAGCAGAGGCCAGTTCCTTTGCATAAGAAGCTTCTTCAGACAATTTCTGATTTTGGACCCGTAATCCACTATTCTCCTCGGAAAGCTGGACCTGTTCGATCTTTAGCTTTTCATTCCCAATCTCCTGTTAGATAAAAACAAAAACATGTTGATAGCTATAAGAAAAAACTCGGAATTCCTTTGTTATATGTTAGAACTACTCACCGGGATCAACATTTTGCTTATATTTGACAATGTACAACAGTAATAATGCCTATTGTTTCATACGAGAAGTTTAAACCAATACCCTTAGTTCAATTAGAAATAAAAACGATGACTACATCCCAAAATGGAGATATTTTTAATAAGCACATCAAAACTTAGTAAATTTTAGCATAGTAGTGATCACCTGGGACTGAACTTTCTTTTTCAATTCATCCACATATTCTTCAGATGCATTGTGTTCGGAGTTTAGTGGTGCTTTGTCACCAGAGAGTGAAGCGAACCGCTGCTCCAGGAGAGTTACCTTTTCTTGCAATTCTTTGTTTTCGGAGCACTGCCAATAATAACCACATGTAGAAACAACAGCTTGAAACATAAGCAAAGCAGGGAACAAGAAAGAAACAATAGCATTCCAGGCTGATGAATAGGACCAAGGAAGTGCTGAGCATCAAATAAAATGGCAGAAGGAAAGAGAAGGAAAGGAAGAAAAACAATCAATTAAGAGGACAAATAGGATGGAGAATGGCAGTTAAACCTTATTCTGAAGCTGTTCTTGGAGGATGCGGTTGTCAGCTGATTTTATCTGCAAAAAAGTCAAAATCATCTCATTTGTAGTGGGCAGGAAATTTATAATCTATGCAAGTTCATTCACCATTCCAACTACTATAGACCACTGAAACCAAGATGACAGGTGGCGGACTTCATGACCTGGTTTCCTGGGATATTTAGTAGTCTTAAGACTAAAATCATATAGGTGTTTTATTATGAAAGGATTTACCTCTCTCGCAGAAAAAAGAAAAGGAAAGAGAAAAAACCATTATGATGCAGATTCTGAAGCTGCAAGATTCTAAGAAAGAGATTATGGAGCTGGATTTATCTCCTCGGCAGTTATAATTAGTGATCTTAATGGGATACTTGCCAAGGAACCAATTATAGCTCACCATTGATATACAAGTGCCTGCCTCCATTGTGTTTTAATGTGACACTAGAACAATAAGTGAACAGACAAGCCCCGATAAGAATTTCAGTAATATCATGATATGCAGTGCTCACCTCCAGCTCAAAAGCCTTCTCATTACATTGGGTCATCAATCTCATTACTGTCTGTAGCCAAAATGAAATTGAAATAATTAAGCTACTATTATCTGGAAAAAGAATAAAGAAATGAAAGGATATGAGAGGAAGAAAAATGGAAATGTGGAAGAAAGTGAAACTACCTGCTGCATATCAACCAATGAGGCATTGGCAATTGAAGCCTCACCACTCTCGATAATACGTTGTTCCAAGACTCCCATTTGCCTCTTCTTTTCCATGATCTCTCGTTCCAAGTTCTGGATCTGTGGTTGGCAAAATTATACACTTGTCTTCATCAGAGCTTTAGAGAAAATTATGGATACTCAGTTGTATATTACTGCCACATTTTATATGTTGGATAATTAAAAATATGGCATTGAAAAATGGAAAACTTCTGTTTCCTAATCTGTTAAATAATATTAACAGCTAAGTACTCTAAGTGAAAAAAGGAAGTGTAGGAAAAGGGTGTCTTTGCTAGCTACTAAATTCTATAATATGCAAAAGAAGAAACATGAACCAATGGAGCATGTGATAAGCATCAAATGCATACTCAGAGTTCAATAAAATCTAAAAATCATATCGACCACATGAACTCAAATTGGCTCAAGCACAACTGAGAGACCAGTAATCTATTCAAAATGTTGGCTCAAGCATGATCAAAGCTTTGCATCTCATTTTGAACTTAAATTTTAAACACAAGCAGACATATAACTTTGCAAGAAAAGAGAAGTATACCTGAATTTTCGAGTTATCAGGATCATTTACAGACTGCTCTACCAGGCGCTTTAGGGTACTGGTGCTGAATGCAATCTCTCCAGCAAGCATTTTAACCTGCTCCACAAGAAGGTCCATCTGGTCTTGGGTCATCCCGCCCTAAAAATACCCAAAAAAAATGTCAGTTTAACAATTTCTTCAAAAAAACCAGTGACCAAAAATAAATGAAAAGTTTTGGGCTGGTCACCCAAAGGAAAAATTACTGCTAGAACATATGAGACACAAATATATCAAAATGACATGGCATTTGTGGTATGAGTGTCCTAGACTTCAGTGGAAACAGGATTTGGGTTTTCCTGATTCAATAATGGTAGGTCGTGGAAGCAAATGAAAAGGAATCTGATGAAACCAAAACCAGAGTGCTCAATATGAGAAGAAGAGAGAGAAGTGAACTTTGGATTCTCTGGAAGGGGAAATTTACTTGGAATTATATACGAGTGAGCAACAAAAAAAAATCAGCAAAACTTACTGGTGCCAGTTTTGAAGCATTCATAAGGTTGCCTGCTTGAGTCGTTTCCGTAACCGCACTGCTAGCTGGTGAGAGTTCTTCATTCCACTTGCTGGAAGATCTTCTATGTTTAAATTCACTAGTTAGATCTGATGCAATCAAAGAAGAAGAAGATGGAGAGTCCTTCTGATTCTCATTTTCTGCAAGTGAAGCACCTTCTCGCAAATCCAATTTCTGACAGAAAAAGGAAATGCAACTTAAATATCACACTTCAGTCTTCCAAATGGAAAACTAAGATCTAAGAAAAGACAGCAGTGAGAAAGAAAAATCATGCAAGTAAACAAAGGGTAGATGTTATGGGCAGAAACCATTGCAAGAGTAACAAAACTAACTTACAATCAGTTGTGAAGAATAGAAAAATAATTTGCAGCTTCTTTGAGAAGTTGAGCATTTACAGAATAACAGGGGAATGACAGTGAAAGGTATTAAGAAAGCAAGGACCATTTTACAAATTTTTGGGTCAAATGTTACTCTATGCTTGACACGATTCACAATATAACTGTTGCACTTTGCACTAACAGAACCATAGATGCCCCAGAACCAATAGAATGTTTTTAGCTCGAACCACAGCAATTGCAATTTAACTCATTTCCTGGAAAAGACATCATTCATATTTAAATCTTCAAATTTCAGCACCAGTTAGAAATTAGGCAATAGCAAAATTTACAAAACACGTGGGGGGGGCTCACATCATCCGAATGACTCCTCTGATGACCTGGAACATCAGGCAATCCAGGAATCGTATTCTTTGTAGAGACAAGTATGAGTTTGGTTAGCCTCTGGATCCTACTCATGAGAGCAGCCTTGGCTTCTTCTTCCTCCTCCAATCTTGACTGCATCTTCACTTGACCTTCCTCCAACTGTACAAAGAAATACAAAAAAAAGATTTGTCACAGGTTAAAAAAAAAAAAAACATACAATGAAAACGACACAACAATATTCAAAAGAAGGAAACAAGATAATTTTAAAACCTTTTGCCTTAAGCTCAGAATCTCTTCATGACTGACACCAACAAGCATCCCCTGTCTTAACTGATCAAGTTCCTCTTTGAGGATTGAGATTTCTTTTTGATACTTCTTGATCAAAGATTTCTCATCAATTATCTGAAAGTTGAGTTATTTCCAAAATCAGGTTAAAGTCAGCTTTTAGATTTAATTAATCTATGTTGTTGAAAAACCATATCATAAGCTAAGTGCATACTGCACCTTATTGCGTGAGGCATAGATTTCAACCCGCTTTGCCCTGCTAGCAAACTTCAATGTATTATGAGTTTCTTCCATGTTACTTGATGCAGGAGTGACGGTACAAATAAGCTGAGGAGCAGTTTAGCCAAGAAAGAACACATTAGCTGGCATTGAAATTTGGCTCAGGAAGAGTGATTGAATATGTACAGTCAGTCTCTTGTAGGGTTTTTACTTCCCAGTAAAAAAGTCAGACAGGGAATGAGAACGTGAAAAGTAAACATTTCTGGAAGATAATAACTAACAAGGGCCAAGACAATTCAATATGCAGCAGCACAATTGATCATTTAGTAAACTTGTATGTGCAGGTGAATTACATGATCTTCAACAACAAAGTAAAATTTCAGTAACATGTTGCCCATAAAATAGCACGAAAATTTTATATCTTAAACTCACCGAAACATGCCCATGCCCGCTCAACGAGGACTGCAAAAGGCGAGTAAGTTTGGAATCTCGATACGGAACATGAGATGCTCTTCCTTCACTCAGTTTTCCAATAACCTTTACATTGGAACCACATAGTCAATCACAGGCATCAAAATGAAATAGGCATATACACTTCAACATGCACTCAGGCTCGGCACATGCACCAAGAAGCTCAATGAGTTTATTCATTGACTTGTGTTTGAGATAAAACTTCACTAAATCTCAAACCACTTTTCACTATCCTCAGGTTGGTCTTATAAATCATCAGATAATCACCCACCGGTTATTCAGTTATTACATGTATCTGAAGGCTTTGAATAATTTGCAGGAGCAGTTTGTGATCAATATAAATATGAATAAAATAAAAAAATGGTAGATGATTGCATATAAAGTTACAGGTACATACAGTTCCAAGAGTTAGAAGGCTTTTGTTTATGTAAGATCCTTCCTTTCTCCTTAGTCCAGTTGTTTCAGTTTTTGAACTCTCAGATCCAGCTAGATCAATCAGATTCTACCAAAAGAGAAATACAAGAGAATAGCATGAGCCATGCAGCTAAGAAAAATAAATATTTTTTTTTCTTTTTTGACAATGACAATTCAATGCAACATACAAGTTGAGAGAAAATCACTCCATCATATTCGTCACCATGATCACTACTTTCAATCATCTGCAAATGCATAGGCATATCAGTGAATAATAAGAAAGGAAACAATTCATAAGTGAAAGAGGGTACAACATTTACAGTAAATATGGTTAGACTTTATCAAACAAAAAACAACAGAGAATGGCAAGAACTTGACATAGATGATGCAATAATTGAGATGGAGAAGAGTAAGATTTAGCTACTTCTGAACAATACTTTATTATATCTACTCCACAAAAATGTATGAATGGAATGTTAACTATTGTTTTATAATGACAAATATCATCTGCATAGACCATTTACCAGAGTAAATATGGTGTGACTTCGGCTGCTGAACAGATTAAAATTATTTGAACCAACATGGCGATGCTCTGGCAACATCAAACACCAATGAAAAGCTTAGGGGTAAAATTGCATGAAACATACAGGAAAAGATGAAATTGGGTTTATATATACAATTTACCTTCTCCGGCAGCAATGAAAGAAAGTGCATGCCCAGGAGACAAAACGACTTCTTCCTTTATACCCTCAACATAGGTGCCCTGGAAAACATAGTACAAGCATTTATAAACCAACATATATGAGATCCAGTAAATAATACATTTTCTCATGGAAAGAAGGATCACAATAAGTAGTATTAAAGAACATTCATAAAAGCATAACACCTGTGCATCTTCTCTAACACGCAAATTTTGACCTGTTGGATCAAGCAAGTCATTTATCACCTGATATCAGAAGCATGCGTGGAAGTATAAATCAGACAAATTTTACTACGATGACAGTAAGTAGTTCAACTTGTAATCTGTACATTTAAGTGCTGTCATTCAAATTGATAGTATAGTGAAACTGACCTCATTGTAAATTTCAAGATAGGACACCCGTAGCAGGAACTCTCTTCCTGGAGTCTGAAGTGAGAAAGCATATGTCACCCATACTTGATCAACAAGTTGATAATTAAAAGGATAGAATATAGACAAAAAAAAACAAATGAATTAGGTTACCTTAACACCAGACTATACAAGTGTAATGATATCAGCCATACACATCAAGCACACACAAATACATACTTGGGTGATAAAAGCCAAGGGATACGCAATGAACCAGATTATAGAGAATATACTGAGGGAAATATTTTCTGAACACTTACCTCTTGGATAATACTGAAAACATCCTTTATGGCCAGTGGTATGATACCGGGTGAATTTTGGTCTCCCTGCACATATTGTCATGAGAAACAAGTCAAAAACAACAGAACTGTAAATTTGTTAACTATAAGGAACTGAAACAAGAAAGGTTAGCAGAAATAAAAAAGAAAAACATATAAATAGACGTGTTTATACATGTGCCAAATAAACATAACATAAGAATCAAATCTAGTGATTACATAGCAGGATCAAACTGCCATGTCACTGGATACTTCAGTTATGCTATCCTAAGTCCAAACTGTAACAAGACAGAGAAACACGATTGAGCATCAAATGCATTTATAGATAAGGGTGCAAAAGAAAAAGGGAAACTATGCACTTATAGATATGGCTCAGAGTAATTGTATTTCAGGTAAAAGGGGGGACTTCAAAATGACCAAGACCTTCGGTTTCCTCTGTAGAACTCCTCAACAGATCATCACATTGTATTACTTTGAGCGTTTTATATGGTTATAGCCTATGCAAATAACGAACATGAAAAGATCTAGAGGAATTGCAGGGTGCGGGTGCAAAAGAGTAGTTATCAAAAAAAGGAATCACCATTGATTTGCAACAAGAAATTATGATCAGTTTTTACAATAATTGGACATTTTTTAGCATCTCCTAACAAAAACTGCACAAAAGATGCAATTTATAGATAGGGACTAGTCTTACATGCATAGTATGCGTCTTTCCACTACTAGTAACACCATACGCAAAAACAGTTCCTGCATTGTCAAAGAAAAAACCCCAATTAATCAACATTAATTAATCAGCTTACCAACCACAACTACTAAATCAATCAATGCTAATTAATTATCAATAATACCATACCATTAACACCTTCCATTGCAGCCTTGACTACAGGTTTTGCAGCAACCTCATACACCTCTTGAGATGCAGTGTGTGGTCCAAACACCTTATCTGCCAATACAAATCAATTCGCATTTACATTTTAAATTTCCATTAACTCAGATAATTAACAAAAATGAAATTCAAATTCAATAAATAATTACCGAATGCATAAGCAGTCGCTGGATTGTACTCGTTCCTGACAATCTTATCCCCATCCGCATACCATGCTATCTCATCCCCTCTCTGGAACTCCCTTTCACTGTATCCAAACACATCCCAAACAAAAAAATTAACCCTGGAAAATTCAAATTACAAAACCAAATCAAGATCTGATCTAGTACCCTCAGATCTGCCATTACCTCAACGGCCTAAACCGAATAGTAACCGAAATGCTATCACCACCACTCCTCGGTTGATCAAACGGTTCAGCAATTAACTCCTCCGGCCCGAACCCGACAGGGGTTTGACCACCACCACGTAGACCGCCGTATTGCATTGAATCAGACCGAGCTCGATTTGGCGTCACGGATCTCGAACCGAAAAATGAAGAAGCGGAAGTCGAGCAAGAGCGAGGAATCAGCCTGTTATTATAAGAAGTGGTTGTTGAAGAAGCTGAAGAGTATGAACTTGACGGTTTCCGGTGCGAGAATGGAGACCTGCTTCTCGCTCTGGAAGATGACGCCATACAGGGGAAAAAACCAGATGCTCAGTGGAGTTGGTTCGAGTCGAGTTGACTCAGTGAGCCGGTGAGGGGGGGCTAACTCGGTGGAGGAAGGGTGAGGAGAGAGGAAATAGAGAGATTGATTCGGGGAAGTCACATGGTTTCTGCTACAAGAAAAGTGGGTGACATTGTGTGTGGGGTTTTTTTTAATGTATTTGACACTTTAAGTAAGTGAAGAAGGTCGAGAGAGGGGGTAAAGGTACAGAAGAAACAGGGGGGGATTGTTTCTTCTACTTGAAGACAAAGAGTTGCAGAAGAGAGAGAGGAGCTGGATTTGATTTCTATAATAGACACAAGAGAGAGATTGAGAACTAGGCTTTTGTATTTTCAATTTTTTAAAAAATATCTTTTCTGTGCGTGTGTCTGGGTTTTTAGGGTTTGAAGATTTTTTTCGTCTTTCTAGTATGTTATTTGTTTCATATTAGACCTGTATTTAATAATTATGCAATCGAATCCTTATCACACCCGAACTAAAGCATTGATGAGAATTTTTAAATCTCTATTCAAATCCAAACATGAGAATTGTAGGGTAAGATGCAAACCTACTTGTCACGTCAGCTAGCATTTTGATTATAAACTTTAAATTTATATAGTATACTTGTTCATGTTTAGTTTTTCAATTATTTAAACATTTATTGATTTTAGAAATTGATTATTTAGTTTAAATAATGTGTGTGTTTAAACATATGATATATTCATTTTCTCGTAGTTTTATAATATTGTAAGGTGGTTCTTATTCGGTATGTTATCCTTTTTAACTATTTTAATTACTAAAAAAGTTAGATAAATAATAAAAGTACATCATTTAATTTATAAAGAGTAGGACTAAAAATATTAATTTTAAATTTAACTTGTGATCTTAAAATTATTACCGGAAACAAATTACTAATTTAGATGATGTAATGTGAAAAATAATGTTTAAGTGACAGGTTAATTTAAATATAAGTTAAGTTCAAGATAATATCTTTTTTATATAATAATATAAATTAACTGTAATTTTATTAATAAATTTTAATTTTCCTTTTTTTCATGAATCACTCATCGTTAGAAAGTAAATGTATTGTCTCTTCGATTTTAGTTTTAAAACTCTCAGCATAATTGGATGGGTGACAAAATTAGAGTGGAAGGGGAAATGTGGCTGGGAAAAATGAAGACCGAGGACTCAATTGCATACTTTTGTGG
>Ga0307517_10011598_pt1 | contig 12199 bp, 21 predicted proteins | sample 23_EM_MG_FD_194515 | JGI IMG/M metagenome (GOLD analysis project Ga0307517, IMG submission 194515) | Populus trichocarpa ectomycorrhiza microbial communities from riparian zone in the Pacific Northwest, United States - 23_EM | ecosystem: Host-associated > Plants > Roots > Unclassified | place...
ACTGGTGCAGGGACGCCGCGTGATTCCGCTCGAGATGTAGAACGTGACCCAGTGCGAGAAGGAGGAGATTTGAGCTCTGCAGGTGGCTCACGGCTAGAGGGTGAAAGATGACCGTTTACTGAACGGAGGCTGGCAGTCTTTCGTTCTGTTGTTGGTGTCACCTCAGGAGTAGGTACCGGATTCCGATTGGAGGGCTGTCGACCTATGTCTCGCTGTACGGACGTTGCTGCAGGAGGAGACTGTGTGTGTCTCCGCTCCACAACAGGCTCGTCGGTAACTTTTATAGGCGGACAGGTGGGTTTGTGGTGAGAGGGGGCATTTTTGAGGCTTCCTGCCACAACCTGGGTTTGAACAGGAGTGGGGGAAGGGGGTGATGGGGCATGAGCAGTATGATCGAGAGAGATCGAGTTGACGATATGAAAAGGGTCAAATGGCAGACGAGGGGATTCAGGCCGTTCTGGTGGATGGTCGGGTGATGGAGATCGTGTGGTTTCGCGTACAGGAGGATCTTGGGGAACTACGTCCTTTGGAGGTAACGGTGGCAATGGCTGTTCCATTATTTGCGGCGTAGAAACCGTGATCTCAGACATGACCAGACTAGAAAACCTTGGTGTACCCAGTCGTGGTGGTAAGGGTTTATCGAAATTCGTTTCCGATTCTACTTCGGGTGGGGACGCAGGGGGGTCATCGAGAACCGGTTCTGGAGGTTCTGGAGAGGGAACTTCATGGCGGGGAAAGTTAGGAGGAGAATCTTCGTTGTCCAGCTCTGGGGGATGTATCTGAGACGGATTTTCGACGGCGATGGGTTCATTTTCCTCGTCACTCAGGTCTGGATTGACAACAGTCAATTTACCCATGACGGAGTAAGGTATATCCAACGAGGAGAGGGAGGCACAATCATCATCTTGCCGGGGATAAATCGACTTATCTTCCTCTGGTCGATCTCCAGAGGAATCAGGCTTTTCTGGGAAGACGTAGGTATTTGCAACGGCAGAAGTGGTTTCCCGGGAGTGGATGGCCGTACTTGATGCCTCATAATTCCAACCCTCAATCCCATTTAAAATTGGTTCAGACCCTCTTTTCAAGGTACTAAACTTCTTCACAAGTCGATTTAGCAGACTTCCTCGTTTCTCTCTCTTTGGTGTTGGCGAGGGTGTCGACATAAATGGTCCAGCAGGAGGTGTCGACAGCCGTTTCGGTAGAACGTCGGAAATCACCGGTGCAGAAGGAAGGACTGGCGCATCGATGGGTGTTGAAGGAATGGATGATGCCTTTCGATCCACCTGTGGAGGTGGGTCCTGAAAGATGGTGGTAACATTGGTGGTTTTCCGCTTGCTGAGCTTGCGAGGAGGTTTGATCTCTGGTTGTAATGACGGGAGGTTCACCGCTGATGTTGACTGGGATAAAGGAGAGGGAATTACAGATCTTTGTCGCGCGAGTGCTACCGAGAAGCTTGCACGTCGAGTACGATTTGGTAGCTGAGGTGTAAGAATTGGAATGAACTTTATGAAATCCGTTGCAAGCCTTAAAACTTACATCTGTTGTGTCGAAAGAAGCAAATGCGGTCTGACCAAATTCATAAGGGGACTGATGGTGCCAATTCTGACCCCATGGGTCACTCAAATCCAGCATATCGATTGCATCAGGTGCGGTTTGCGAAGTTTTGCGGGAACGAGGTTTTGAGCCATCCTGCACGCGGGTCTGCGAGGATTCAGGAGTGGGCAATGGGGATGGGGATCCGCTAGGGCCTTCGTCGTCGTCTGGATAATCATGCGAAGCAGTACCAATTGGGGGGAATGACGGGGAGAAGAAGGTGGGTGGCCGCATTGAGGGTTTAAAATGGGATGGAGGTATTAGATGGTGGTTCCTGTACCATCGAGGACCGAGGGGATTATGAAGTTTATAATGACCTCGAAGAGTTGGACGAGGTACAGACGCCCAACTATCCTTCAAGTTCGAAGCTGAAACTTCCCGGTCGTTCACGAGAGTATCCTGCTCCTCATCCTCGTCATTTGCAGAGGTATTGACCAATGTGTCGTTCGACATATCTCGTATTAAACCATTAGGACGAATGTGTGGAGCAGTGAGTGACGGTTTTATTGACCTCTGGGAGACGAGAGATGTTCCGGAATTAGTTTTTCGTTTCGTCAACCTACGTTCCGCAATATCTCTGCGCCCATTGTCTCCACTCAGGCTGTTCTTAGCATCTGAAGAGGTTTCCGTTGGCGAACTCGAAACATGAGGCTAGACATACACGCGCGTCAATAGACCCAATGCTGGAGCTACAAGAGATAAATACCTGCTTTAATCGCGTAACCATCTGAGGTATAGCGATTAATGGCTGTCTTCCCCCGCAGAAGGTGAGGTGGGAGTGTGGTGGAAGGCAAGCTTGATTGCTTGCCCCGGTTGAACCAAGGTTGAACCGGGCACGTGTCACAAGCAAAATGTTGAACTTCAAGACTCTACTACCACCATTCGCCTCTGCAGAAGGTGGACTGTGCCCCTGAGGGCGCGTACTTCAACTTGCCCTTGTAGTCCACAATGAGGCGACGCGTCTCGTGTCAATTTCAGACCCTGACTGCGATTCGTGCGCCTTATTTCCGGTTTTATTCTTCCTATATAAACCCTATCGTGTTCCTGGTTCATGTAATCAATTCGTTGTTCGCCCCAGAAATGCTCACCATGCTCACTATGCTCAGACAGACAGACGGGGACAGCGTGCTTTAGACTGTGTGATCATTTGATGTCAGGTTACCAAAACCACAGATCTTGATTGCGTAAGATTTGCATCTTATCATGTCCATCCGTATCCTCCTTCTTGGTAGTGGTGGCAGGGAACACGCTATAGCATGGAAGCTAGCGCAGTCTCCCCTCCTCGACCACCTCTATGTTTGCCCTGGAAACGTCGGAACTAGCAACGAGCCCAAAACCTCAAATCTGACCAACATTTCTATCGATAATTTTCCAAAGCTCGTTCAATTCGCGGTTGAGAATGCAGTACGTTCTCCATTTTGCTTTATAGTCAATACTCATTCCTTCAAGATTCATCTTGTTGTTCCTGGACCTGAGCAGCCTCTAGTGGATGGTATCGAAGCTCACTTCCGGAAAGGTTTGCCGAGGAAAAAAAAATTTCAACCACTTGACTGACTGACATGCATTAGTTGGAATACCCGTCTTTGGTCCATCTGCTCTTGCAGCAAGGATGGAAGGTTCAAAGGCTTTTGCCAAGGACTTCATGATTCGCCACAACATACCAACGGGTCGATTCAAGATTTTCCAGTCATCGGAACTGGAAGAGGCTATTGAGTATGCCAAAAATTGTGGCCACAAAGTTGTGCTTAAAGCAAGTGGATTGGCTTATGGAAAGGGGGTCTTGATTCCTGAAACAATCGATGAGACCGTTGCTGGGCTAAAAGACATTATGGTTGCGGGTATTTTCGGCGACGCAGGTGCGCTTTAATCACACCAGCAGCTGAACGTGATCAAACTCTACGAACAGGCAAGGAAGTGGTTGTTGAGGAATTCTTGACTGGTCCAGAGGTATCCATCCTGGCGATGTCAGATGGATACTCAATAATTCCTCTTCCGGCAGCTCAGGATCACAAGCGTATTGGAGAAGGAGATGTTGGACCTAACACAGGCGGTGTGGGTGCTTACGCACCGGCTCCTGTTGCAACACCCGAACTCTTGGATAATATAATGAAGGGGGTGTTACGACCAACGATTGACGGAATGCGAAAAGAAGGCAGGTTCCAGTAATACCACAATCTCTGCATCTTCTGAAGCCAGTTTTTAGGATACCCCTTCGTTGGAACTCTCTTTACAGGACTTATCCTCACCTCATCGGGTCCGAAGGTCCTAGAATATAATGTCCGCTTTGGGGATCCTGAAACAGAGGCACTCATGTTGCTACTGGGCGAGGATGTAGATTTGGCTGCTTTCTTATTGGCAAGTTACCTTGACGTTTCAGCGCAATAAATGTTCTAATCATCCTCTCATAGGCATGTGCTGAACATCGTCTTGATTCTGTTCCAATAAATTTCAAAGATGGGACAGCAATTACCGTTATCCTTGCCTCGCAGGGTTATCCAGGCAGTTATCCCAAAGGCAAAAAAATTGTTTTTGATAAGATACCTCCGAGTGCGTCCAAACGACTAGTGCTTTATCTTATTTTGAATCTTTAACCCTATGAAGATGTTGTTGTTTTCCATGCTGGGACAAAACAGTCCGGTGATGATGTCGTCACCTCGAGTGGCAGAGTTTTCGCTGTTACAGCTCATGCGCCGACATTACGCGAGGCCCTAGATGCGGTGTACAAAGGTGTTGATTCTATTAGTTTTGAAGGCAAAACGTTCCGTCGTGACATTGCTCATCGGTAAGATGAACCCACACTCTTACACCAATAAATCGCTAATGGTGTTACAGAGCGCTTTATTCCTTACCCCCAAGACATCTAACTTACGCTCAAGCTGGCGTCTCCATCGATGCCGGAAACGCACTAATCGAAGCCATCCGGCCTTACGTAAAGTCTACCAAAAGGATCGGGGCAGATGCTGAACTCGGAGGATTTGGTGGCCTCTTCGACATCAAGGCGACAGGGTACCAAGATCCTGTCTTAGTAAGTGGAACTGATGGTGTTGGCACGAAACTGCGAGTTGCAGTCGACACAGGCATCCACGACTTTGTCGGTATCGATTTAGTAGCCATGTCGGTGAATGATTTGTTGGCGCAAGGCGCGGAGCCATTGTACATGCTGGATTACTATGCTTGTAGCAGACTTGACGTCGACATGGCTGCCAAAGTTATCAAGGGTATTGCTGAAGGGTGCAAGCAGGCGAATTGTGCATTGATTGGTGGAGAAACGGCAGAGATGCCTGGAATGTACCAAAAGGGTCAGTAACCTCTCTACCGACTTTAATAAAAACAAGACTAATGACCAATCGCAGGTGATTATGATTTGGCAGGCTTTGCTGTTGGCGCGGTAGAACGGAACATGATTCTCCCTTCTCCCGACATCAAAATCGGAGACGTTCTCATTGGGGTTGCCTCATCGGGTGTCCACTCCAACGGCTTTTCTCTCGTCCGCAAAATCATCGCACGGGCAGGTTTGTCATATGCCTCGCCTTGTCCTTGGGATCCCGCAATTACCATTGGCCGCGCGCTCCTTGAACCAACTCAGATTTACACTTCCCAAGTCCTGCCTCTTGCGAAGTCCGGTCTCTTGAAAGGAATATCACACATCACTGGAGGCGGTCTTATCGAGAATATCCCAAGGGTGTTACCTCGTGGTCTCGGATGCTACCTTGACGCCGCAACTTGGGATTTACCACCTGTCTTCCGCTGGCTGCTGAAGGCTGGAAATGTCGAACCGTTGGAGATGGCACGGACTTTCAACAACGGTATCGGTCTAGTTCTCATCGTGGAGGTATCCAATGTCAAAGGGGTCTTACGGATGTTGAAGAGCACCGGTTCATCTCCGGTTTATCGCATCGGTGAAGTCATAGGAAAACCTGGAGTGGAGATGAGAAATTTATCGACCTGGACTCCATTAATTTAGAGGGGGGGTCCAGACTTGTATGAAATTAGATTTTTGGGTATATTAGAAGGTGAGCGTAATTTTGTAACTTCGGGATGGATGATGTATTGACAGAGGATGCGTGGCTTGTAGATGTAAAGAACAACAAACGAAACCAAAAAAAAAGGTGTCTAGGGTGAGGAGATATGTAAATGCAAGTGTTTTATGATGATATGAGAGAATAGAAGAACGTTGTAAATTAAAAGGTACAGGCAGAGATAAATAAAAGCAATACGTGCAAGCTAGCAGACGACCGAAAAGAGGATAATTCTTAAGACAATGAACAAATCAAATTAGCAGGGCAAGACAACCAAAGAACCTGAGAGCAGATGATCAACATGTCAAACCAAGGAGAAATTCAATGTTAGAATGATTTTAGGCAGAGACCGAAACTTCTTTGATTGCATCAGCAGTGGCAACAGACCTTGCTGCTGCGGCTGCCGCAAATGACACGACGGGTAACTTATTGGAGGGCACGGGAATATGCTGCTCTGGAGGTGCAAGCTTTTCTAGATGGCCATTAGTGTCTGGTTTCAACTCCTATATCGAGATTGTTTTTAGCCCAAACAAAGATTGTTCTACCCTAGACGCTCACTTTTGACGGTCCTCCTAGGCCAGGTTCAGGAGTCGTGCTGCGGGTGCTCGGGTCCCTACTACCATCCTTTCGGGCAGGAGGCGGGGCCTGTAGAACCTGAGCTGCAGTCAAACTATTGATACCATTCCCATTAACTAGCTTCGGAGGCGTGACCGAGCCAGCCAGAACTGGGAACTCATCGGCATTCGGAACGCGTTGAAGCTGCTGCTTCATTGGTTGGCTCTTTTTGGCGTGACCATTGAGACCAGGTTGATAGTGTTTACCATTTGCCTGGGATTTTAGTCGATGTCCATTCTCGCTCGTGTAAGGTCGACCTGAACCTTCAATGCCGTTCGTTGGTCGTTGATCATCGCGAAGATTAAGGTTGCTCAGCTTGTCTACAAGGCTCCCCGGGCCATCTGGTTGAGAGACCCGGGAGGCCCGAGATAGCCCTCCTTTTCCATTTGGTTGTGTGGATGCGGTGACCCCATCGGGAAGTATATGGGGAAATCGACACTCATCCCTGTCAAAGCGAATTAATTAATTGAAGTAATAAACCTGATACCGAAAAAGTTCCGTACCCATTTTTACATCTCCCTGAAGGGAAGAAGAGGCAAGGCGGTTTTCGTGATCCAAATGACAGATGACGCATGGAACCTCGGCGATGATTGATGCCGTTGACACCGTTCAGATGGGTATTTTCAGTGGGAGCACTTTCACCCGCGTTCCCAACTATGGGGTCAGTGTAGTGACCATTCGGAAGAGGTCTTTGAGAATGATAGGGTCCATCAGGCGGGAGAGGGTAAGGGGTCACAGTGGGAGGTGCGTCGTATAAATTAGAGGAGTGGTGATCAAGGTGGGGCGGAGGTGGAGGTTGGGGAATCGGGTATGGCATCGAAAGTTGGCCAGGGGGAGGGAAGATGGGAGGAACATAGTTTGAGGAAGGGGGAGCTGAGCCGTTAGGGCTGAATTGAGGCTGGACTGGTGAGACAACGTCAGACGGACTGCGATTATGTAGGGCAGAGCCCGGCGGCGATGCCATCGGCGGCATGGGTTGCTGGAAGGGGGGCGGAGGTGGAGGGGGATAATAGTGTCCATATGGATTAGACATAGGATCATATGGTGGATAGGGTGGCATTGCACCTTGGTAGTATGGACCTTGTGGATGCAAGAACATACATTGAGAGCCATAACGACAAGCAGGGAAGTATCGGCAGGGTATCATACGGGCAATTTCAGGCGGTGGCAAATGTCCAATACCGTTATTAGATGAAACTGGACCACCAGTAGCTGGGGGAAGGAAGTACACAGGACCTTCGTTCATGCTGGGATTCATTGGAGGATAACAGATGTAGGCGCCGGGGTGAGGTGGAGGTGGGGTATAAAAGTGCTTATCCGTACCATCGCTTGTATCACGAAGATAAGGGGACTGGGGAGGGGGGACCGACGTCGACTTGCTCAGTGCAGCTTGTAGGAGATCCAGAATGGCAGGCTCTGACGTGTAAGTCTCGGGCCGACCGTCTTTGGACGCATTGGTCGGGTCAGCGCCTGACAATGAAATGTCTTTAGTAACACAAAATCTGACAGCTTCCGGATAGTGCGGACCTTTATCCAACAGCAATTTTACTATTCCGACGTGGCCATTCTTCACAGCCTCTATGAGGGGAGTGACACCCGTATAGTCTGCAAGAGGAGAGACGTCTCAATAATCGAACCGTGGCAAGGGCAACACGTATGTTGGGTAGATAGACTCACCCTTGAGCTCGACATCGACATTATTGGGGTCTTCGAGCAGCTCCTGAACCTTCTGGAGGTCACCCTCCGAGCATGCCTTCCATAGCAAGGAAACCATTTTGTTTGAAATACGAGGATGTAGAAGGGAAGGAACAAAGAACGAATGGTGGTATCAGCAACAAGTTACCTTTCTGCAAACTGTCGCCTCAGAAAAAATTAACGGCGTGGGGAACTAGAAAGATCAATCGTGTGACGTGACCATCTCAAAATTTCCTTTTCAAAATATGTTTCCAGGTGTATAAAAGGAGATCTCGACTCGACATAATAAGATCATAATCCAAGCTTGGCCAGAAGTCGCTGGGCAGGTATCCCTGCAGTCGGAGGGAGGTTCAGCTCTCTGGAAGGCGGAAGCTCGCTCAACTCTTTGACAGCGTCGCGTACCTCTTTCCCTGAATGCGCAGCATAAGTTCTCAGAGAGACGTGGCAGTCAACCCTGACACCTACCATTGAACAGTACATCATAGACCTATAAATGCGTCAAACACTACATCAATACCCATCATCATTACTTACTGCGGTCGCAATTGGTGCCCGAACACCGAGCTCGTCTATAATCTTTCGAAGTCCTTTGGTCGTCTCAACACCCTCAGCAACACTTCCCAAGGTCCTAATAATATGATCAAGTTTTTCGCCCTGTCCGAGTCGATATCCCACCGTGTAGTTTCGACTATTCGACGATGTGCAAGTCAAGAATAGATCACCGACCCCAGCAAGTCCTAGGAAGGTCAAGGGAGATGCCCCATACGCCGATCCGATTACTGTCATCTCAGATAAACCTCGCGTAATGATCACTATATGCGCCATCAGAGTGAAACCAAGTGCAGAGGAAGAAAAAAACTACTGACTAGCTCGCGCATTATTTTTGTAACCAAGTCCATCCGACATCCCTGAAGCAATAGCATAAACATTTTTTAGCGCACCAGACAGTTCAAGTCCTATGGGATCTGTCCCAGTATAACTAGCCAAATATCAGTATCTGAATGAAGTACTTCTGGCCTGTTGACGCACCAACGGAAATGAGGCTGGTGGAAAAGGTTTGTGGTCTTGATAGCTTCCTCCTCCGTGAAGGAAGCAACGGAGACGGAAGTTGGCTGCCTCAAGACAACTTCCAAGACCACATTGAGTCTGAAAGTTTTGTAAGTGTTGTCTCAGCACGTACTTTCTTTGGCAAAAGAGGGTCCAGACTGCCGTAGGGAATCAAGGTAAATCGAGAAATGAATACTGAGAGACGTACAATGAATGTAGCAGCTTTGGCAACATCAGAACCCCACGTGTCTGCGATGATCTCCAGCGTTAGGGCATTGGACCCAACTTCTATACCCTTGTTCACAAAGATCAAGAGGGGAAGATTTTCTGGGTCAATAACGGGTTGCAATTTTTTGAGTATCCCTCTAATGCAATTAGAGCCGAGTACATGTTCACCAGCGTATATGCACTTACCTCAGAAACTGAGTTGGAATGGCAAAGAGCAGGACATCCATACCATCCATGAATTCCTTGGTCGGAAAATCTGGACCGACTGCAATGATATTTGAAGGGAACTCATGATCTGGCAGATACACCGGGTTCCGTTTGTGCTCGTTGAAATACTTAACGATGCGCTCCTCACGAGCCCACATATAAACGTTATGCTGAACGTCTCCCAGATGCGAAGCAAGACAAGATCCAAAGTTACCGGCACCAAATATCAGGACTTTAGAATTCTGGAGAGCAGGCAGAGGCTTCGAGTAGACCATATTTGTAAAAGACAGAAACCGTCTTTCAGTCAGCTGGAAAGACGAGAGTCTTAAGGACGACCTTAACCTCGTGGCTCGAAACATGGCCGGTGTATATAGAATTTGTACTCGCGGCAATATCCGTCTAGAACCTCTAGGGTTAGGGCGAGTTGCGTTTGGGAGTAGTCTCAGCAATGCACTGAATTGTCAATCGCTGGTGGCACCAAATTAGTTTCGAAAAAGGAAACTGTGACCCACTTCGTCGGGTAACCACGTGCGCCACGTCACAAATTGGCATCCTCAATTTCGCACACCGCCTTACTCTTCGTCTCATGTCAGTTCAGGACCGCACAACCGAGTTCAAAACATGTGTAGATTCAATACGAAATCGATCTGCCCTTGGCACCCGTACTGCCGACGCGAAGCAACGGTTAATTCAAGCCAAGAATGTGGGCAGTAATAAGGGTGAATTTTCGAGGCTGGCAAATGGAATTGGGAAGGAGATTAGTAGCACGAATATCAAGTTGAATAAGCTCGGACAATGTGTGTAACCTTCCCATTGATCGCGTGTAGTTGTTCTTGATGTCATTAGTGGCAAAGCGGAAAACATTGTTTGACGACCGGCCTGTTGAAATCAGTGTACGCTCTTCTTCATTACCCCCGCGCTTCTGCTGACTGGGGATTGTAGGAACTCACATTCATTATAAAACAAGACATTGCCAACATCAACAAGCAAATTGCGGGACTCCAATCATATGTGAAGCAACGCCAAACTACCTCATCCTCACCAGAAACGAAAATGGTTGACGAACACCAAAATAATATAGTAATGATGCTGCAAAGCAAGTTGGCATCGACAAGCATGACCTTTAAAGATGTATTAGAAATCAGGACACAGGCATGTTCTATCCAAAATTTGCATTCACTTGGGCCTGACGTCTTGTAGAATATGAAGGAGTCAAAAAGCCGAACAGAACAGTTCATGTATACCACGCAAACAGCTGCGAACCAACAACCTTCATCGTGTGCGTTAATATACCTCTTTTTCCCACTTTTAGTCTTATATGTTTCCAGTACTATACAACTCCCAACGAACTGATCCTATGGGGGACGGAACTGGAAGTCCTTACGACCAGAAGGGCAAGGGGAGAGCGCACCAAAACGGAGACGTCCTATCGCTCGACCTGAATTCTGCAGAAGAGGGCGGAGGTTCACGAACGTCAAACGGCTTCATGCAAATGCAACTAATTGAGCAACAGGTAACTGCTTATTTTCATACACTGACCAGCAACCTAATTTCATTACTTTAGGATTCTTATATCCAACAACGGTCAACAGCAATCGAATCTATTGAATCCACAATTGCTGAGCTAGGGCAGATCTTTACGCAATTAGCCAACATGGTTGCAGAACAGCGGGAAACGGTGCAACGTATCGACGCAGATACGCACGACATCATGGACAATGTTGGTGGCGCACAACGCGAGCTGCTCAAGTATTATGCTAGCATTTCCAGCAATAGATGGCTAATGTTGAAGATATTTGGGATCCTCATTGTATTCGTGCGTCCTGATTATCACTTTAAAGCGGTCGACTCTGATTTTACTCTTTACCATCAGTTCCTGGTCTTTATTCTAGTATCATGATTCCGTCACTCGTTACATATTTATTTGGGACTTCTTTCACACTTTATTCACCCTTCTAGATAGATACTGCCACCTAATACATTATCAAAGCGGTATAGCATTCACACCCGTGCCCCAAGTCTTCTGCCTAGATTTCGACCAATTGCGAAGTTTTTCGCCCCCTCTATGGGTTTCCGCATCGTCAGTGTCTCCTACAGTCCATGTCTTCTTTGCAGTCGGTTTCTGCAGTGAGCCCGACGTTGTCGAGAACCGTTGAGGTTCGGCCAAAGAAGCCTCAGTTTCGCCCTCCTTATTGGTGCGTTTCTCCTGAAGAAAGGCACCTGGCATAAGGAAAAGACAATGTGAAGCGCGAAGATAATACTTACGCGTTGTCCAAGTAAAGCTTTGTTACGTTCGCGAACTTTGGCCAACCTCGAATCACTCTTTCCCCCTCCTCCTGCCGTCAACTCCACGTTGATTAGCCGACCCTCAAGGTTAGACTGATGCAACTTCAGTGCCTGCTGAAGAGCGTTCCGGTGTGTGAATTCAAGGAAAGCGCAACCCTTCGATTTGAGTTTATTTTGGGTTGTCCCAGGATTTGCTTTCGGTGTGAGTAAGCGTATTGTTGGTGGAGGATCTTCACGAAAATGAGGTTCGATCAACGCAACAGTAGAAAAAAGGACGCACCACATAGAGCAAAATGATGTGCGATGGTTTCTTTCGTTGTGGTGTATTTCAGGTTTCCTTGAGAAGTGGTTAGATCAAGTGCTGTCCCAAGTAGAAAAGACCCACCAACAAATAAAATAAGTTTCTGCTTTGTTTTATCTTTTGTCTTTTCGTTGTCAACTTCCTTCTCGGCTGCACTCGTCTGCTTCGCCTTCTTCGCCTTACCATGCCCCGCCTCACCCTCACCCTC